>ERZ1643246.706-NODE-706-length-41059-cov-8.228344_pt1 | contig 41059 bp, 40 predicted proteins | sample MGYA00579265_ERZ1643246 | MGnify/ENA primary metagenome ERZ1643246 (study PRJEB29033, sample SAMEA4952261) | chicken gut metagenome | biome: Broiler Chicken; feature: Gastrointestinal Tract; material: Caecum | place: Ireland | collected 2018 | study: Broiler... | reverse complement strand
GCAATACCGCCGGGATGGACGTTGCCTTCAGAAATCTGATTTACGACTACTACAGCAAAGACCTTTCCAAAAAGGTAAAAACGGCAATGCGGGTGAAGCAGAGGGATGGCGGTTACGTCTCCTGCTGTCTGTATGGGTACAGGGTACTGCCGCAGGAAAAACACAAAATGGTCATTGACCCTGAAACCGCACCTATTGTTCGGAGAGTGTTTGAGGAAATTATTGCAGGTAAATCCACAAGTCAGGTGGCAAGAGAACTGAATGCGGAAGGCGTTCCGACACCGCTTGAGTATAAGGGGGTTCGGAGAAAAAATCAGTCTGACAAAAAACCTCTCTGGACACATCAGCGGATTCTTGAAATGCTGAGGAACATCAAGTACACCGGCTGTATGGTCAACCACACCCGTGAGAGCAGGAAAATCAGGGACAAAGCTCAGTACAGGGTTCCAAAAGAAGAATGGATCATCCATGAGAACGCTCATGAAGCCATTGTTTCGATGGAAGAATTTGAAGCGGCGAAAGATGCTTTGCGGAAAGTTCGTCCCTATAAAAAGAAAACAGAACGGGATGTTTACCCGTTTTACTGTGCTCACTGCGGCAGAAAGCTTCAGAAAACCTTCGGGAATGATGTGCATTTCTACTGTGCAACACCTTATTGGAATGAGGAAGAACATTCCTGCAAAGAAGTCCGCTGGGATAAAACAAGGATTGAAGAAGTGGTTCTGGAAGCACTGAAAGCACAGATCGCCATGATGACCGTTCAGTCCCGTGGAAAATCCAAAGCGGTTCAGCCAAAGGGGACAATGCTCAGACAGAAGCTGAAAATACTGACAGGCGAGTTGAAGTCCGGCGACAGTCAGAAGGTTCAGAGCTATTTGGATTACCGGGAAGGTCGCATTACCAGAGAAGATTTTATTGCACTCCGGGCACAGCGTGAACAGCGTGCCAAGGAGCTGCAAGAAGAAATTGCCCGAACCGAAGCGGAGTACCAGGAATATCTGGACGCTGAAGAACAGGCAAAAAAAGGAAGAGCGATCACCAGGAAAACGGGTTCCCTGGATGAAGAATCGCTTCGGGAAATCATGTTTGATGCAGTCGAGCGAGTGAATTTTGTGGACGGTCAGAACATCGAAATCGTCTGGAAATTCGATGACCTTTTTCGTACAGCATAGGAACTGATTTCATGGATTTTGCGGAAAATTACGGCTTTTAGCCTTATAATCACACAATGGGTACCGCAAAAAATGAGTTTTTTCGACTTCCTCGAAAGCCCGAAAATGCCCATTTTATCAGGGTTTTCGGGGATGCCGAAAAATTTTTTTGCACTTACTTGACACAATCAGATGATCTTGGACGCGTGGTGATCCCCAAGGAAATTCGGCGCACCCTGCGGCTTCGGGAGGGTACTCCTCTGGAAATTTTCACGGACCGTGAAGGTGAAATTATCCTTAAGAAATATTCTCCTATGATGGAGCTGACAGCTTTTGCAGGGCAGTATGCGGAGGCCATGTCCCAGTCCACGGGACTTCTGGTTTGCATCACGGACCGGGATCAGGTAATTGCTGTTTCCGGCGGGGCCAGGAAAGAACTGCTTCAGAAAAATATCAGCCGCCAGTTGGAAAATGCCATCAACGGGAGGACCATCAGTACGGCGGGCAAGGATGACAAAGCTTATATTCCTCTGACGGATGAGGATATTGACGGTGTAACCGCTCAGGTAGTGGCGCCCATTATCTGTGAGGGGGATGCCATCGGTGCGGTAGTCGTTATGAGCCGTGAGCCAAGGGCACGATTTGGAGAATTGGAGACAAAGCTGGCTTCCACTGCAGCGGGATTTTTGGGGCGGCAGATGGAAGGGTAAGTTGAGACTAAAAAGCTAATGAATTTAAATATTAATAAAAATTGAGGCTTAGGGAAATCCTTCAGAGGATTCTATTGAGCCTCTTTTTTGTTGGATACTTTTAGATAGACATTCTGAAATATATGGAATAATTGTACAAAAAATATATGAAAAAATGAAAATAACATAACAAAACAACGGTATAGTGCAACTATAAAGCTGAATAATAAAAGAAAAGTGCCTATCTGCTATGATAAGATGAGTTCATCAAAAAAGCAGGAGGAAAGCAACATGAAATCAATTGATGTTTTTTGCCATCTTATGCCAAAAAAGTATGCAGAGCTTGCAATGAATGAATCTCCGAATAAGTCCCATATGTTTGTGCGGGCTTTGAAGATGCAGGCTATGTCCGATATGGATTACCGGCTGGAGGTATTAAAGCAGTTTCCGGGATATAAACAGATTCCCAATATAGTATCTCCTCCGGTAGAGCTATTTGCCGGTCCTGATAAATCCCCGAAGATTGCGGCAGTTGGAAATGATGAGATTAAGAAGATTACGGAAGACCATCCGGAAGTGTATGAGGGGTTCATCGCGGGAATTCCTTTTAATAATGTACAGGCATCTGTGGATGAAATTAAACGATGCAAGGCAATGGGAGCAAAAGGGGTGCAGATTTATACCCATATGAATGGAGAAGCCATTGATCAGGAAAAATTTTGGCCAATTTATGAAATCTGTGAAAAATTAGATCTTCCGATTCTTCTTCATCCGGTTGGAGGGCAGATGACTCCGGAATTTCCTACAGAAACAAGATCAAAGTACGAACTTTGGTTTACCATTGGATGGCCGTATCAGACTACAGTGGCGATGTTCCGCCTGGCATTTTCCGGTATTTTTGAAGATTTTCCCAATCTTAAAATCATTACCCATCATGTTGGAGCAATGGTTCCCATGCTGGAAGGAAGAATTGAGAACGGCCTGAAAATGTATGGAACCAGAACAGCTCCTGAATTAAAAGACGAACTGACCCGGACAAAGATGAAGGGGAATCCTCTGGATACCTTTAAAAAATATTATGCAGATACTGCCTCCTTTGGATCTGCATCTGCCATCCGTGCTGGTATTGATTTCTTTGGAACTGACCATATTCTTTTTGCCTCAGATATGCCTTTTGATCCGGAGCAGGGACCTGGGTATATTGACAGAACACTAAAAGCCATTGATCAGCTGCAGCTTCCTCAGGCAGATCAAGAGGCAATTTTAAGCGGTAATGCTCAGAGAATTTTCCATTTGTAATACAGAAGAGGAGGGGATGAACTATGAAAGCGCTGGTTATTTCAACATTGACAAATCAGTTTTTCCTGATGTTTCTTGCAATTGCAACAGGTCTTCTGATTGGTAAAATTAAGATTAAAAGTTTTTCTTTAGGGGTATCTGGTGGAATATTCACAGGTATTGTAATCGGATATTTGGCTACAAACTGGGCTCACGGCGTGGCAGAGGGAAGTACCGGATATTCCGATGCCAGAAGAATCCTTTCGACTGGTGTTGTAGCTCAGGCATTTTTTACATTTTTCCTGCTTCTGTTTTTGGTTTCCATAGGATTAAAAGTGGGAAGTACCATTGGAAGCATATTTAAACGGTATGGAATCAAATTTGTGGTAATCGGAGTCATCATCCCGGCGGTTTCAATGATTGTTACGGTAGGTATCTACAACGCTGTTCTTGTAAAAAATCCGGCTATTACACCTCATGAAACGGTAGGTATGTATGCGGGAGCTATGACGACCACTCCGGGATACGGTACGGCTCTGGATGCTTCCGATAATGTGGACTATGCACAGGTTTATCAGTCGGCTTCTGAAGAAGAAAAGAATAAAATGCTGGAGAAAATTGATGACACGGGAGCTCTGACGGCAGAAAATACTCCTTCTCTCAGCCAGGAACAAGTCAGCGTATATAAAGAAGCGGCTTCTGCAGCCATCAGCCTGGGATATACAGTCGCATTCCCTATTGGCGTTTTGGTGATTGTAGTAATGCTGTCCCTGATGCCTAAGATTTTCCGGATTGATATGGCTAAAGAAACAGAGCTTTATCAGCAGGAACTGAATGCCATTGAAGAGACCGGAAAGAAAATTAAGCCTCAGCCTTTGAATTTTATGCTGCTGGCTTTGGTTGTTGTTATAGGAATTCTGGTAGGAAATATTACCATTCCTCTGGGGAGTTTGGGAAGTTTTTCATTGGGAGACGCCGGCGGCGTTCTTCTGGCAGCTTTGATTTTAAGCTATGTGGGAGAAATTGGACCTTTGAATTTCCGTATGGACCCAAAATCTTTAAATGTTATGTATCAGATGGGATTAATTTTCTTTATGGCAGTGGTAGGACTGAGATATGGATACGATGTAGTCAGTGCCCTAGCAGGTTCCGGGCTGGCTTTGGCGGTTTCTGCGATTTTTGTAGAGGGAATTGCGGTTTTAGTCAGCTACTTTGTAGGACGGAAGCTGTTTAAACTGAACTGGCTGATCTTAAGCGGAGCTATTGCCGGCGGTTGTACCTCAGCCCCTGGACTGGGAGCCGCAATCAGTTCCACTGGTTCGGAAGAACCCACCGTAGGATACGGAGCAGCTCAGCCATTTGCTATTCTGGCAAATGTAGTTCTGTGTATGTTGTACTTCAATTTTATGCTATAGTAAGAAAAAACCGGCAGTTTGTGGTTGAAAACAGGAGGAAAGAAAATGAGTGATTTTTGGATGGAACATCGCTATACTTCGAGCAATTACAAGCTGCCGTATCATTTTGAAAATGTATATCAGATACTGTTTATGATTTCAGGAAAAATCCAGTATCAGGTGGGAGATAAGCAGTATCAGGTCTCCAAAGGCGGCATGATCGTACTGAATACAATGGAGGAGCATACCCTGAAGGTACTGGAATATCCCTATGAACGGTACATTATCCAGATCCGTCCGGATTTTTTTCAGCAGGAGGTTAAGTATCCGGAGGTAATTGCTGTTTTTATCAAGAGGCCGGCGAATTTTTCCCATCTTTTGCGTGTTTCTGAACCAGTATGGAATTATCTCTATGAGATTATTCAGGAGATGGAGCGGGAATATAGGGGACAAAAGAAATACTGGGAGCTTTATGTAGGAGCAAATTTGCGGCGGATGTTTATTACCATCTATCGGGAATGTGCCGATGTGCTTTCGATTATGAAAATTGGCACAGGGGTTACGGTTGCTTACAATGTAATGAATTATTTGAATCACCATTTTACGGAAAATATTACAGTGGACCAGGTGGCCAATGAACTGTTTCTGAATAAAGACTATATTTCCCATGTATTTAAGGAAGAGACAGGATTCAGTGTGATCAGCTATGTGATTTCCCTGCGAATTAATCAGGCTAAGCTTTTGCTGTCTGAAACCGACCAAAGCGTTACAGATATTGCGGCTTCTTGTGGGTACACAGATTTTACTTATTTTTCAAAACAATTTAAAAAACTTGTGGGCATGTCTCCCAGTCAGTTTCGAAAAAAATCCACCATCAGAAAAGGAGTTAGATTTAAAGATGAAACATGAAAAATTTCACTATAAAACGGTTGAAGAGATAGAGGAGACGGCCAGGAAGCTGGGAGTGCGTCTGCCCTTTGCCAAAGATACCAGGATTTTGGCAAAGCCTCTCAAAATCAGAAATCGTATTTTGCCAAATCGTCTGGGAATTGCTCCTATGGAGGGGGCGGACTCGCTGGATGATGGTTCTCCTTCAGATTATACCATGCGCCGTTATACAAGAGAGGCCAGGGGAGGAAGTGCACTCATTTGGTTTGAGGCGATTTCTATCGTAGAAGAAGGGAGATCTTCGAAAACTCAGCTGTTGCTGACACAAAAGAATCTGGATGCCTATAAAAAGATGGTGTTCCAGGTAAAAGAGGAGGGATATAAGGCAAACGGATATGAGCCGTATCTGGTAATGCAGGCGAATCACAGCGGCCGTTATTCTAATCCGGATAATAAACCTGCTCCATTAATTGCCTATCGTCATCCTTTACTTGAACAGTATCGTCCGGCAGATGATTCCTGCATTGTATCGGATGATTATTTGGAAAAACTGGAGGAGGCCTTTGGGGAAGCTGCCAGGCTTGCAAAGGAGGCCGGATTTGATGCAGTTGATATTAAATCCTGTCATGGATATCTTTTGGCAGAGCTTACATCCGCTTATACTCGTCCTGGTAAATACGGCGGCAGCTATGAGAACAGGACACGGCTTTTAAAAAATGCCATTCAGGCAGCCAAGGTTTATGAGAATGAGAATTTTGATATTACCTGCCGTTTGGGCATCTATGATGGGTATGCATATCCTTGGGGATTTGGAGTAAGTCCGGAAAGTAAAGATACTTCGGATTATCAGGAACCTATCCGTTTGGTGCAAGAGCTGCAGAAGGATTATGGTCTGGATATGATGTGTCTGACGATGGGAAATCCATATGCTACTACCCATGTAACCCGCCCTTATGACATGGGAAAATATGTGCCGGAAGAACATCCATTGGAAGGGGTGGCGCGAATGGTAAAAGGGATTGGAACAGTAAAGCAGGCGGTTCCGGATATGGTAATTTACGGTTCAGGTCCAAGTTATCTGCGTCAGTTTTCTGATCTGTATGCTGCCGGCGCCGCTGAGCTTGGAATGTGGGATGGCGTTTTGTTTGGACGTATGGCATTTGCCGATCCGGATTTTGCAAATGAGATTGTTAAACTGGGAAGGATTGACCCGAACCGGGTGTGTTTGACCTGTGGAAAATGCGGCGATTTAATCCGCTCGCATCAACCTACAGGCTGTGTGATTCGTGATGGAGAGGTATTTATGCCGTTTTATCAGGAATTTTTGAAAACAAAAAAGGAGCTGCCGGCTAATTTCAGGGGCTGACAGCAGAGTGTTTGGAAGGAAGGATTTTTAATGAAAAAAACAGCGATTGTTACAGGAGGAAGCCGTGGTATTGGATATGCAGTTGCCAGGCAGTTGGGCTTGGACGGATGTCAGGTGGTAATTTTTTCTCTGGAAAGTCCCAGCGACTGCCAGGAAGGTCTGGACGAACTATCCGGACTCGGAATTGACTGGCATTATATCCAGGGCTCGATAGATCGTCCGGAAGATCAGGAGAGGCTGGTGAAAGAAACGGTGGAAACCTACGGAAGGATTGATATTCTGGTCAATAATGCGGGAATTGCGCCCAAAGAGCGCAAAGATTTGCTGGATATGAGTCAGGAAAGCTTTGACCGGGTTGTTGGGGTGAATGCAAAGGGAACCATGTTTTTAACTCAGCATGTGGCAAGACAGATGATTCATCAGGAACAGGTTTTTGCGAATAAAGGTCACATTGTAAATATTGGTTCATGCTCCGCAGAGGTATCTTCTATTTCCAGAGGGGAATATTGCATCTCTAAAGCAGCTGTTTCCATGCTTACGACACTTTATGCAGACCGCCTGGCTCCGGAAGGAATTGTTGTTAATGAGGTACGTCCGGGTGTGATTGCTACCAGCATGACCAGCGTGGTACAGGATAAATATGATAAGATGTTTGCAGATGGTGTATTTCCCATTGCCAGGTGGGGAAGACCGGAGGACGTTGCCGGTGTTGTAAGTTTATTCTGTTCCGACCGGATACTTTATACCACAGGCAACTATGTAGATGTAGATGGAGGGTTCCATATTAAGCGTCTGTAAGGAGTATCGATGAATATAAAAGAAATAGCAATTGAAAATATAGTAGTAGGCTCCGGTGCAGCCGGATTTCAGGCAGCTCTCCGATTAAATCAGAATGGTGAGAAGAATCTGGCACTGGTTACCGAGAATATCAACAGCGGTACGTCCAGAAATACGGGTTCGGATAAACAGACCTATTATAAGCTTTCCCTTGCCAGTCCGGATATGGATTCTGTATGTGCGATGGCAGAAGATTTGTTTGCAGGTCAGTGTGTGGACGGAGATCAGGCACTGTGCGAGGCTGCTTTGTCTGCCCGGTGTTTTTTTAGATTGGCAGAGTTAGGGGTAGCTTTTCCATGTACGGAGTACGGCGAGTTTATGGGCTATAAAACAGACCATGACAGGGGAAGGCGGGCGACCAGTGCCGGACCATATACTTCCAGACAGATGACGGAATGCCTGGAAGCAGAGTTTAAAAGGCAGAAGCTGACACTTTTGGACAAGGTTCAGGCTTTGCGGATTCTGGTAAAAGAAGATCGGGTTTACGGGCTCTTATGTCTGGATTTAAGGGAAGAAGAGCCTTCTTATCTTTTAATCTGGTGTTCCAACATTATTATGGCAACAGGAGGGCCGGCGGGGATATATCATGACAGCGTTTATCCGGTTTCTCAGATGGGCTCTTCCGGTATGGCTTTTGAGGCGGGAGTACAGGGCAAAAATCTGACAGAATGGCAGTTTGGAATAGCTTCCTTGAACCCCAGATGGAATGTGAGCGGAACGTATATGCAGGTGCTTCCGCGCTTTATTTCTACCGATAAGCAAGGCGGGGAGCCGAGAGAATTTCTTTTAGATTTTTATCAGGATATGGGTCAGATGCTGTCCATGGTATTTTTAAAAGGGTATCAGTGGCCATTTGATGTCAGTAAAATTTTCGGCGGCTCCTCTGTGATTGATCTGTTGGTTTATCAGGAGACGGTGTTAAAGGGACGCAGAGTTTATCTGGATTTTACTCAGAACCCAGGAGGCGGACAGATTCCATTTGACCAATTGTCTGGGGAGGCATATGCTTATTTAAAGCAGGCGGGGGCTCTGTTTGGAACGCCTATCGAACGTCTGAAGCATATGAATGAACCGGCAATCCAGTTTTATAAGGATCATCAGGTAGATTTATATAAAGAACGTCTGGAGATCGCAGTCTGTGCCCAGCATAATAATGGAGGACTCAGCACGGATGGATGGTGGGAAACCAGAATTCAGGGGCTTTTTGCAGTTGGTGAGGTCTGTGCCAGCCACGGCGTAACAAGGCCGGGAGGCACGGCCTTGAATGCCGGTCAGGTTGGAGCAATGCGGGCAGCAGAGAAGATTCATTTGAGAAAGATCCACTCTTCCACAGAAATCATGTGTCAAGAGGATGGAATAAAAGATGAACTCCGGCTGCAGGCACAGGAATTTACCTGTCTTCCCTTAAAAGCAAAGGGAGTACAGGCAATGGGAGAAATATGGGCTGCCTCAGCCAGACGTATGAGCGCCTGGGGAGGCATGATTCGCAATCCGGAGAAGCTAAAAGAGGCTTTAAATGAAACGGAAAATATTCTGGATAACTATTTGGAGCTTGTAAAAAGACCGGGAAAATCCAATTTAAGCTTATTTTACCGTTTGCGGGATATGCTGATTACACAGAAGGTATATCTGAAAGCTATGTTGGATTATTCTCAAAGTGGAGCAGGAAGCAGGGGTTCTGCATTGTATACAGACCTGAGGGGAGAGGCTCCGGATTCCAGGCTGCCGGAGCTTTATCGCTGCCGTCTGGATGAGGGAGCTCATAAGGATGTGGTCCAGGAAGTAAGCCTGGAACATGGAGCATCCTGGCGTTCTGTGAGACCGATTCCTCAGATGGACTATTTCTTTGAAAATCAGTGGAGGGCTTACCGGGAAAGAATGAAGATTTAGCCTGCCGCCTCCACCCACCCCTCAAACTCCTCCCAAATCACATCGAATGGAGCCGGTCCCATATCCAGGAGAAAGGTATGAAATTTCAGAGGCGAGTAGGAATCCTTCAGGGCTTCCCTTGCCTCTTTTTCCATGTTGGAGATTTCCAGATATCCGGTATAGTATTCCAGATAATTGGTCGGATTTTCCGCGATATCGTAATAGATGGCGGAAATCACATCCTCATCACGGATGGAGAAAAACTGGTTCAGGAAGGAGCCCATCTGTTCCAGATCCCATCCCTCATAATGGATCTTGATATCCAGAAGAGCGTAAAGGGCCAGGGTAAAGGAGCTGTTGTGGGCCAGCAGTTTGCCAAGTCCGGGAGCCAGGCCGTTGTTCAGACCGTAGGCATAGTATTCCACATAGGTGGCCCACCCCTCGGTGTAGCTGGAAAAGCTTAAAAGCTTCCGCAAATTGCAGGCGTCTGTCTGGTTGAAATACTGAGTCTGGTACATGTGCCCCGGCCATCCCTCGTGGGCCATGGTGGTGTAAAGATTCCGGCTGCTGCTGGTACTGCCCGGATTGATGTAGATGGAATTGTCCTGAGGCCGGTCTAAGGGCACGGTTAAATAGAAGGCCGGACTCAAGGAATCCTCCAGGGCCTGAGGTACTTCTTTGACCGTGTAGCTGCACTGGGGGATTTGGGGAAAATCATCGCTGCACTGTTGTTTTAAGTCCTCCAGGATCTCTTCGGGTTCGGTCAGGGAAAAGGAATAGGAGGAGGCCTTCCGGGACAGAGAAGGGTCTTTGGTCAGGATCTCCTCCATAGCGGTTAGATCCTGGGCCATTCGGAGAGCAATGGCATCCCGCAGTTCCTCCACCGTACCGTAGGAGGTGTAGGTGCTGGATCTTACCAGGTATTCATAATACTGCCGGCCTTGGGGAAGATAAAAAAGTCCCTTGTCATTGCCGCCGGAGCCTTTCAGCTGCAAAAGCCCTTCATATAAATTCTCATAAGCGGGGATGAAGTGCTGCCGGATGGCCTCCTCATGGCGGGCCGTGTAGTCCTGTTTTTCCTCATCTGTCAGCTCTGAAAGGCCCTCCAGCCGCATCCGAAAGGAATCCGTTAAAAAGCTCTGTCCGCCTTCCTCCAGATAGGCCTGGCAGGAAGTGCCGATGCGGTCGATGGAAGCGTCGCAGAGTCCCAGTCCGGCGGCACTTTTTTGCTGCTCAAAGGCCAGGATCTCCCCGAAATACCGGTCCATATCCGTCAAAAGTCCAAGATAATCTTCTATATCCTGGCGGTTGTAAAAGGCATATTCGCACAGCAAAATCGGAAGCTGAGCCTGGATGCCGATGGAGGAGGAGAGGGGCTGGTCGTAGAGCTCCAGCCCATTGGCCGAGAGCTGAACCGTCAGAAAAGAGTTCAGGATCTTCCAGGTCAGAAGCTGCTCTGGCTTTAGGCTGTCCGGGTCGATCTCCAATAATCTCTGCTTCAGATTCAGCATTTCCCTGAAAGCGGAGGAGCTCTGTTTAAGGGAGATACTTCCCAGAGATGGGGCAGGGCGGGAAATACCGAGAGCCTCCGGGTCTGCCAGGGTATAGTGAAGGGTGATGGTATTTCCGGAAACTTCTGACCGGAACAGGTCTTCGGCCAGCTGGTCAAATTCCTCCTGCTGCTGTAAAATGGCAGGATTGGGGGCATAGGTACCCTGAAGGACCAAATCCGGCCCTTGGCTGTTTTCTCCGTTTCGGAAACGACCGGCGGCAAGACAGCCGGCGGCCACGGCCAGGGCAAGGCCCAGGGGGAGAATGAAGCGTAAGGGTGCGGGCAGACGTTTCATGAAAGGGGGCCTCCTTATGAGTTTAAAAGCCGGGCAAATGCATTTTTGCCCGGGTGTCACTAAAGTATATGGAAGAGAAAGGGGAGATATTCCCTGGCTTCCCTTCTCTTGACGAATACCCCGGAAACGCTTATACTTAAAGCAATTGCAGCAGTTCGGGCTGTTAAAATTGAAATCAGCAAATCAGGACCGGTGGTGAGGCGGTGCATACCTCCTGACAGCGGCCCGGAAAATGAGGGAAGAAAAACATGTGTCAAAATTGTAAAAAGCCATATTATATTACCACGGCCATTGCCTACGCTTCCGGCAAGCCCCACATTGGAAACACCTATGAAATCGTGCTGGCAGATGCCATTGCCCGCTATAAGAGAGCACAGGGCAGAGACGTATTTTTCCAGACCGGAACCGATGAGCATGGCCAGAAGATCGAGGAGAAGGCTCAGGCTGCAGGGGTAACGCCCCAGGAGTTTGTGGACAAGGCCGCAGCGGAGATTAAGCGGATCTGGGATCTGATGAATACTTCCTACGACAAATTTATCCGCACTACGGACAAGGACCATGAGGCCCAGGTTCAGAAGATCTTCAAGCGCCTTTATGACCAGGGAGATATCTATAAGGGATACTACGAGGGACTTTACTGTACGCCCTGCGAGTCCTTTTTCACCGAGTCCCAGCTGGTGGACGGCAAGTGCCCTGACTGCGGCCGGGAGGTAAAGCCTGCCAAGGAGGAGGCTTACTTCTTCCGCATGAGCAAATACGCGCCCAGACTGATTGAGTATATCAATGAACATCCGGAGTTCATCCAGCCGGTTTCCAGGAAGAACGAGATGATGAACAACTTCCTGCTGCCGGGCCTTCAGGATCTGTGCGTATCCAGAACCACCTTTGACTGGGGGATTCCAGTTACCTTTGACCCCAAGCATGTGACTTATGTATGGCTGGACGCCCTGACCAACTATATTACCGGGCTGGGCTACGACTGTGACGGGAACAGCGCTCCGGCCTTTGAGAAATACTGGCCTGCCGACTTGCATTTAATTGGAAAGGACATTATCCGTTTCCATACGATTTACTGGCCCATTTTCCTGATGGCTCTGGACCTTCCCCTGCCTAAGCAGGTATTTGGCCATCCCTGGCTTCTCCAGGGGGACGGCAAGATGAGCAAGTCCAAGGGAAATGTGCTCTACGCCGATACCCTGGTAGATTTCTTCGGCGTGGATGCAGTGCGCTATTTTGTGCTTCACGAGATGCCTTTTGAAAACGACGGCGTTATCTCCTGGGAGCTGATGGTAGAGCGGATGAATTCCGACCTGGCCAACATTCTGGGAAATCTGGTAAACCGCACCATTTCCATGAGCAATAAATATTTTGGCGGTATTGTGGAGGACAAGGGCATTTCAGAAGCGGTGGACGAGGACTTAAAGAACACCGTTCTGGCCGCAGTGAAAAAGGTGGACTCCAAGATGGAGGAGCTGCGGGTAGCGGATGCCATTACGGAGATTTTCAATATTTTCAGAAGAAGCAACAAATACATCGATGAGACAGCTCCCTGGACTCTGGCCAAGGACGAGGCCAAGAAGGACCGTCTTGCAACGGTGCTTTATAACCTGACGGAGTCCATCACCATCGGCGCCTCTCTGCTGGAGTCCTTTATGCCGGATACGGCGGACCGGATTTTGAAGCAGCTGAACGCAGAAAAGAGGGGGCTTGACCAGATGGATGTGTTCGGCGGATATGTTTCCGGAACAAAGGTGACGGAGAAGCCGGAAATCCTCTTTGCCCGTATGGATATAAAAGAAGTGATGGAGAAAGTGGAGGCTATGCACCAGGCGGAGCAGAAGGCCCTTGGAGAGAGCGGACAGGCCGGGGCGCAGGATGAGAAGGCCCAGAAGGAGGAAAAGCCGGGAATCGACCTTCCCGCTAAGGACGAGGTGACCTACGACGATTTTGCGAAGCTCCAGTTCCAGGTAGGCGAAATCGTAGCATGCCAGGCCGTGCCCAAGTCCAAAAAGCTCTTGTGCTCCCAGGTGAGGATCGGAAGCCAGACCCGCCAGATCCTCAGCGGGATCAAGGCCCACTATTCACCGGAGGAGATGGTCGGAAAGAAGGTTATGGTAATCACCAACTTAAAGCCGGCCAAGCTGGCCGGAATGGTATCAGAGGGAATGCTTCTGTGCGCAGAGGATGAGGATGGAAATCTGTCCCTGATGACGCCGGAGAAGGATATGCCTTCCGGAGCGGAGATCTGCTGAATCCCTGCAGCGAAAAATAATATCAAAGTACCAGGCTCAAAAGGCCTCGCTAAGTGCTCATAACAAGATCGTGGGAGCTGAAGAATCATTTGTGTTAATGATTTTTCGGCTCTCACGTTCTGTTTTTGGGATCATCCATGAAAATTTCCATCGGTGACGATAGGATAAAACAGACAGATAAATTGTGAGATAGATTCCCAAAAAATCTCAGAAAACAGCCAATAAATCCCATGAAAGTGGGGGTAAACATTGCATTTTACCCTGATTTTGATTATGGTGGGGGGATAGATATCCAATACTTTTTGTCCGCCCTGGAAAGTCTGAGCTGTTTTTGTATTTCCGCACTGGCATATGCGCCCATTGTCCTGTATAATGGTAGAAGAGGCGCCAGAGAATGGAAATATGTTTATTATGCCTTCTACCCGGTTCACCTGGCCCTTTTGTATTTCATTGCCGGGTGGGCGGCGCGGAAAGTAGGAATATAGAGATGATTTTTGATACCCATGCGCATTATGACGATGAGGCGTTTGACCCGGACCGGGAAGAGCTTCTGGAAAGTCTGGCAGCTGCCGGGATCGGGGCAGTGGCCAATATAGGAGCGAGCTTAAAAAGCTGCGAAACCACCCTGGAGCTGGTGCAGCGCTATCCCTGGATGTACGGCTGTCTGGGAGTTCATCCCAGCGAATCAGGGGAGCTTAGCCAGGAGGGGATTGACTGGCTGAGGCAGGCATTAAAGAGCCATCCGCGGATTGTGGCGGTGGGGGAGATCGGCCTGGACTATTACTGGGAGGAGCCGGACCATGCGACTCAGCAAAAATGGTTCCGCAGCCAGTTAAATCTGGCCAGGGAGCTGGATCTGCCGGTATCGATTCACAGCCGGGATGCGGCGAAGGATACACTGGATATCATGAAGGAGGAAAAGGCGGAGGAACTGGGCGGTGTAATCCACTGCTTTTCCTACTCCAGGGAGATGGCCAGAGAATACCTGAATATGGGATTTTATTTGGGAATCGGCGGCGTGGTCACCTTTAAGAATGCCAGGAAGCTGAAGGAAGTGGTGGAATATATGCCTCTGGACCGGCTGGTTCTGGAGACTGACTGTCCCTACCTGGCTCCTGTTCCCAACCGTGGAAAACGCAATTCTTCCCTGAATCTGCCCTTTGTAGCGGAGATGATCGCACAGCTGAAGGGCATCTCAGCCGAAGAAGTAGAGGAGGCTGCCTGGGAGAATGCCTTTAAACTGTACCGCATTCCCCGGACTGCTGACTTAAGAGGGAGGAAAGAATGGAACATAAATTGAGCAATCCAAAGGAAACGATCCAGGTGATCCAGAAATACCAGTTTGCCTTTCAGAAAAAATTCGGCCAGAATTTCCTGATTGACCCCCATGTGCTGGACAAGATTATCGCAGCAGCCCAGATTTCCGATTCGGACTGCGTGCTGGAAATCGGTCCGGGCATCGGAACTTTGACTCAGTATCTGGCGGAGAAGGCCCGCCAGGTGGTGGCGGTGGAGATTGATTCCAACTTAATCCCCATTCTGGGAGAAACCCTGAAGGATTATCCGAATGTAACAGTGATCAATGAAGATATTCTCAAGGTGGATATAGAAGGACTGGCCGGAACGTACAATCAGGGACGGCCCATAAAGGTAGTGGCAAATCTTCCTTACTATATTACAACGCCCATTATTATGAGCCTCTTTGAACAGCAGGTTCCGGTTGACAATATTACGGTAATGGTTCAGAAGGAGGTGGCGGACCGGATGCAGGCAGGCCCCGGTTCCAAGGACTACGGAGCTCTGTCCCTGGCAGTCCAGTATTATGCCAGCCCTTATATTGTGGCCAATGTACCGCCCAACTGCTTTATTCCCCGTCCCAATGTGGGCTCCGCCGTAATCCGGCTGACGAGACATAAGGAGCCGCCGGTGAAGGTGAAGGATGCGAAGCTGATGTTCCGCCTAATCCGTGCCTCTTTTAACCAGCGCAGGAAAACTCTGCAGAACAGCCTGAACAACAGCCCGGAGCTTTCCTGTACAAAGGAGCAGATCGGGGAGGCGATCCGGAGTCTGGGACTGGGGGCGACAATCCGGGGAGAAGCACTGACTTTGGAGCAGTTCGCGGCATTGGCGGACTGTCTTGCAGAACATACAGGATGACAGAAAATTTCCGTATTTGTACCAGATAAAGGGCTGAAAGGGCCGGAAGCTGGAAATACTCTTGGTGAGAGGGCATAAATAGAGCATGCCCGGAAAGGAAGCGGCAGGATGAAAGGAAAAGCAGGAAAATTTCTTACAGCAGCAGCGGTGGCAGCAGCTGCAGGCGTGGTATTAAAACGGATGCGGGACCAGCAGAAAGAGCAGGAAGCCTCCCGAATCCGCTCGATCGAGGAGGCGGTGATGAACAACCGGGACTATGGGGACCGGCAGGCATATCTCATCGGCGGGGGCTTAGCTTCCATGGCGGCGGCGGCCTATCTGATCCGCGACTGCAAGTTCCCCGGAAGCCACATTACCATTTATGAGAGCTCGGATGTGCTGGGAGGAAGCAATGACGGAGGCGGAGATTCCGGGAAGGGCTTTGTATGCCGGGGAAATCACATGCTGAACGAGGAGACCTGCGAGAATTTCTGGGAACTTTTCTCATCCATTCCATCGCTCACCAGCCCGAACCGGAGTGTTGCAGAGGAAATCCTGAACTTTGACCACGCTCATCCCACCCATGCCAGAGCCAGACTGGTAAACCGGGATGGAAAGATTCTGGATGTGTCTTCCATGGGATTTCACAGCCAGGACCGTCTGGCCCTTTTGAAGCTCCTGCTGACCGATGAGAAACGGCTGGACAATCTGACCATTCAGGACTGGTTTAAGGATACCCCCCATTTCTTTACCACTAATTTCTGGTATATGTGGCAGACAACCTTCGCCTTCCAGAAATGGAGCAGCGCAGCGGAATTCCGCCGCAGCCTGAACCGGATGATGTTTGAGTTTGGCCGGATCGAAACCCTGGAGGGAGTGACCAGTACGCCTCTGAATCTCTATGACAGCGCGATCCGTCCGCTGGAGGAATATCTGCGCCAGGCAGGCGTCCATTTTGAGAAAAACTGCCGGGTGACGGACCTGGATTTTGCTCCCGGCCCGGGTCTGACGGTTAAGGCGCTCTACCTGAAGCGGGACAATGGGGAGCAGGCTGAAGGAGAGGCCCGCTATATCCATGATATCCGGCAGATGAAGGATGGGGATATCTGCATTATGACGGCCGGCTCCATGACGGATGGAGCGCTGCTGGGAGACCTTTATACGGCGGTTCCGGGAAAGGAGGAACCTTTCATCAGTGCTCAGCTTTGGTCTAAGGCGGCGGCAAGGCATCTGGAGCTGGGAAATCCGGAGCGCTTCTTTTCAAAGTGCCATGAAACGGCATGGATGAGCTTTACCGTTACCTGCCGGGGAGACCAGATGCTGAAAGCCATTGAGAATTTTACCGGTAATATCCCGGGAAGCGGCGGACTGATGACCTTTAAGGATTCCGCCTGGCTGCTCAGCAGCACAGTGCCGGCTCAGCCTTATTTTGCCGCTCAGCCCAAGGATGAAACCTGCTTCTGGGGGTACGGCCTCTATATTCAGGCGGAGGGTGATTATGTAAAGAAGCCTATGAGAGACTGCACGGGGCAGGAGATTCTGATGGAATATCTCCGCCATCTGCACATTTCCGAGGAGGAAATTGCCCAGTTGATGGAAACGGTGGTGAATGTGATAACCTGCTATATGCCGGCTGTCAACGCTCCGTTTGAGCCGCATCGCTGCACAGACCGTCCTCAGGTAGTTCCGGCCGGCTCCAAGAATTTTGCTATGGCCAGCCAGTTTGTGGAGCTCCCAAAGGAGCTGGTATTTACGGAGGAATACTCCGTGCGGGCCGCCCGCACAGCGGTTTACACGCTGATGGGGGTCAATACGCCCATTTGTCCGGTTACCCCTTACAACCGGCGGCTGAAGGTGATTTTCCGGGCGCTGAAAAAGGCTATGACCTGACGGCAGGGCAGGTACGAAGGAGGAGAGCGTGTGATTTTTATTGGCGGAATCAGTCAGGGAAGGAAGATCCTGGATTATGTGAGAACCGTAATCTGCGGCTGCTGCGGGCGGTACGGCCGGTATGAGGTGATGATGACCTATACCTATTTCAGCTTTTTCTTCATCCCTTTATTTAAGTGGAACCGGCAGTTTTACGTGCGGATGACCTGCTGCGGAGCAGTCTACAGTCTGGAAAAGGAAGTAGGCCAGAAGATTCTGGCGGGACAGGATGTGGAGATCCGGCCGGAGGATTTGACTCTGGTTCAGGGAGGCGATGGAAGCGGGACCTACGGCAGGGTGAAGAAGCACTGCAGCCGCTGCGGGTACGAGACTTTTGAAGATTTTGATTACTGCCCCAAGTGCGGGGAGAGATTTTGAGGAGATGGAATATGAAAAAGATCACGGTGCTGGGCAGCCATCTCTGCCCGGATACGATTTATGCGGTAAATAAACTGGTGGAGGCGGGATTTAAGGTGACTTATAAGGATATCCTTTCCTGCCACAGCGATTTGCGTGAGTATCTGATGATGCGGGATACCTCTCCGATGTATGAAAAATTCAGAGGGACGGAGACCCTGGGCATCCCCTGTTTTATACGGGAGGACGGGACGAAGACGCTGGATCTGGGGGAGGTATTGGAGGGGTAGTCTGACGATATACTATTTTCAGGAAAATTCTGTTTTATCAAACGAACCTCATGCAATTCCAGTATAAAAATAAAGACGTTAAAAATTTTGTATGCAAAGCATCGGCAGGAAAACGCCGGTACTTTGCATTTTTCTATTTAAAAAATGAACCATTTCCCCGGAAGAGTACTCTATATAGCAGGTATACCGAAAAGCGCAAAGCGCGCCCCGCCCATAGGGCCTGCATTACGGTGTACCCGAAAGGGTATACCGAAAAGCGCGAAGCGCACCCGCCCATAGGGGGAGCTTGACACCGGAAAGGAGGAAAAACGTTGGAGAGAGAGACAGAGGAGCTGGTCCGCCGCATGAGGGAAGGAGACCAGGAAGCCTTTGACCAGCTGGTAAGGCATTATTATGAAAAAACTCTTCGCATGGCGTACCTGATTTCCGGAAATGAAGCCGATAGTCAGGACATTGTGCAGGAAACCTTTGTAATCTGCTATTTAAACCGGAGGAAAATACAGGAGCCGGCCTGCTTTGAGAGGTGGCTTTTTAAGACCCTTACCAGGGAAGCCTGGAGGGTCTGCAGAAAATCCAGGAGAGAGCAGCCGGCGGAGGAAATCTTTGGGGAGCAGGAACCCCAGTCTCCGTCCGTATTGGAAACAGTGATCGAGGATTCCACAAACAGGGAGCTGTATCAGGCCATCTGTGAGCTCCCGCCCAAACAGAGGACGGCGCTGGTGCTCTACTATTTTAACGGCATGGGAACAAAGGAGATTGCGAAGATCTGCGGCTGTCTGGAGGGAACCGTTAAATCGCGGCTGCATACGGCCAGAAGCCGGCTGCGGCTGCTCCTGAAGGAGAACCGTGACGGATTGGGGAAGGAGGCATTGCTGTGAGCAGACAGGAACGGTTTTGGGATGAGCAGGTCCGCGGTGCGTTGAAGGAGAGGGCAGGGGAGATAAAGGTCTCCCAGGGAGAGATGGAGCAGGCCTGCCGGAAGATTCATAGAAGAATAGAGGAGGAAACAGGGATGAGAAAGACATGGAGCTGGAAAAAAGTGCTGGTAACAGCGGCTGCGGTTTGTGTAGTTGGAAGCGTGACGGCCATAGCGGCAGGGAGAATTGTGGGAGTTGAATCCCACAGCAGCTGGAAAGAGGCGGTGAACAAGTATACCGATGCACAGAAAATGGGAGAGGAGATGGATCTGGCTCTTCCGGTTCCGGAAACCTTTTCCAATGGGTATACGTTCCAGTCGGCTCTTCCGGTCCATGCCTCCGGTCAGGATGAGGAAGGAAATTCTGTGAAGGAGTGGACCGGGATGGACCTGATCTACCAGAAGGAGGGTCAGCCGAACATGAACATCAATGTGGAGCAGGCCCAGGAGGCGGAAGGATATGCAGCGGGAGACGAGAACTTTGATTATAATGGAATCCAGTTGAGCTACAGCAAGGAGCATTACCGTTTTGTTCCCCCGGATTACCAGGTATCGGAGGAAGAACAGGCCCAGATGGATGCGGGAGAACTGGTGATCTCCTATGGTTCCCCGGAAGTGGAGGACAGTGAGATCCAGTCACTGAACTGGCAGACGGATGGGATTTCCTATGGACTGATGATATTTGACAGTACCATTACCCCGGCGGAGCTGGTCCAGATGGCGGAGGAGATGATCGAGCAGTAGGGCTCTGCCTCCTTAATGGAGGCAGGCCTGAACGAGACTGGAGAAAAGCATGCGGGAGGTATCCTCCTGCTGCCAGAGAAATTCCGGGTGCCACTGCACAGCCAGCAGGTAGGGATAGTCCGGCATCTCCACCGCCTCCACCAGATGGTCTCTGGAATAAGCAGAAACCTTCAGGGAAGGAGCCACACGGCGGATGCCCTGATGGTGCATGCTGTTTACCGGAACGGAGGAAGCTCCCTTTGCCAGCTGGGACAGCCTGGTGCCGGGAACGATGTCCACCTGATGAGAAAAGGCGGTATAGTAAAATGGCTGGTGATGGGCAATGGGAAATTCTGAGGTATACTGGGAGGGGAGATCCTGATAGAGGTCCCCTCCCAGTCCTATGTTGATCAGCTGGATGCCCCGGCAGATCCCGAGAATCGGTTTTTTCTGCTCCATGGCAATTTTCAGCAGGGCCAGTTCAAAGGAATCACGGGAGAGGGAGACATTGCCGCATTTTTCATGGGTATCCTGTCCGTAGCGGAAGGGGTGTACATCCGGCCCGCCGGTAAAAAGAAATCCGTCACACAGGGAAGCCAGGCAAAGGATATCCTCCACTTCCATTTTCATCGGAAATACCAGGGGAACTCCGCCTGCTGCGGCTACAGCGTCCAAATAGGAAAAACGGAGATTAATTCCGTCGCTGCCTGGTTCGTGGGAGGGAGTGACGCCAATTACGGGTTTTTTCATAAGATCATACCTCCTGCAAAAATGATCGTTAAGGCATTACAGCCATGGAAAAGAGAATATAAAAAATCCCCTCCCGCAGATGGAAGGGGACTTAGTATGTAGCGAAGTACAATTAGCCCTCGATAGCGCCGGTGGGGCAGGTAGCAGCGCAGGTACCGCAGTCGATGCAGGTATCAGCGTCGATTACATACTTGCCATCTCCCTCAGAGATAGCGCCTACGGGACATTCGCTGGCGCAGCTTCCGCAGCTAACGCAGGTATCAGTAATAACGTATGCCATGATAAAATCCTCCTTTTTTAATGGTTGCAGACATGTCCGATGAAGGGGACATGCTTATGTTTTCTGTGCTTTTATTCTATACCATAACCCCTAATTATTCAAGAGGAAAATACAGGTTCCCTTGTTCAAAATCAGGAGCAAAGGGCCTGGGCCTTGATCCGATCAAGCCCCCGCCGCACCGAGGGCACCATCAGGATCGCCAGAGTTACTGCCGCTTCTGCCCCGATATAGGAGCCATTGTAGGCCATGGAGTAGGGAACCGGGGACCAGCCGTCCACGATGGTCATGCCCAGAGAAACCCAGATCAGCCCGGCAATGGTAGCCATAATCCATCGTCCGATCACCGCCACAAGATAGGCGGGGATCAGTCCGTTTTTCATGCGGCAGAACAGCCCGGAAAGTCCCATGACCGAGAAGGCGAACACATAGTCAAAGAGAACCTGCGGCAGGGTCAGCACGTAGGGCCCCAGAACGAACTGGAGAATGCCGTAGACCAGGCCGCAGAGCAGCCCTGTGGACAGGCCGTAGATCCATCCGGGAAGCACGATCATCAGCATGGAGCAGAGGGTGATGGAACCGCCCAGAGGCAGTTCAAATACCTTGATCATGGAGGTAACCGCTGCCAGGGCAACGCACATAGCGCAGACGGTCAGCCGCCTGGTATCCGCGGACCGCCGTCCGGAGGCCTCTCGTCCGCCGGAGGAACCGGTATTTTTCCGGATGAAAAGCAGAGCGGTCATCAGTACAAGGATACAGACGACACAGAGCACATATCCGGCGGTGGTAAGTCCGCCGTCGGACGTAATAAACAATGACATTAAACATTCCTCCTGTCTGTTAAATAACAATGGTCCAGAGGCCCGCTTCCTTTTCCAAGGTCCAGGCCGGAGGCCAGAGCGCCGGAGAGATATTCCTTTGCCCGGGAAATGCTCTCCTCCATGGAAAGTCCCTTTGCCAGACCGCAGGCGATGGCGCTGGATAAGGTGCAGCCGGTACCGTGGGTATTGGGGTTTTCAATCCTCTGTCCGTGAAACCAGCAAATCTTGTCATCCATGCAGAGCACATCGTCAGCGTCCGATGTGTGGTGGCCCCCTTTTACCAGCACGGCTGTGCCGAATCTGCGGGAAATTTCCCGGGCAGCCTCCTCCATCTGTTCCTGGTCTTTAATCGGATGCCCGCTTAAGATCTCCGCCTCCGGTATATTGGGAGTGGCAAGGGCGGCCAGGGGCAGCAGATGGCTGCAGAGCGTGTCCACCGCTTCCTCTTTCAGGAGACGGGAGCCGCTGGTGGAAACCATAACCGGGTCCAGAACCACCGGCTGAGCCTGATATTCCCTGAGTTTCTCAGCAATGGCAAGGATGATATCCGGCCGGGACACCATGCCGATTTTAATGGCGTCCGGGAAAATATCCTGAAAGACACAGTCCAGCTGCTTTGCCACAAATTCCGGCTCCACATCCAGAATGCCGTAAACCCCGGTGGTATTCTGGGCGGTGAGGGCGGTGATGACGCTCATGCCGTAAAGGCCAAGGGCAGTCATGGTTTTTAAATCTGCCTGGATTCCAGCTCCTCCGCTGGAGTCGGAACCGGCGATGGTGAGAACAGTTTTCCGATTCATGAGAAATAACCTCCTGGTGTGGATTTTTACTGGGAAAGGATGAAGTCCATGGTTTCCCGAAGCTTCTTTACTGCCTTCGTAATGTCCGGTGCGGCAAAAATGCCGGAAACCACGGCGGCCCCCGCCACCCCTGTCCCATCTAACAGGTGGACGTTATCAGGGGTGATGCCTCCGATGGCAACAACGGGAATGGAAACAGAGGCTGTAATAGCCGCCAACTGTTCCAGGGTCATGGGGACGGCGTCCTTTTTGGTGCTGGAGCCAAAGACCGCTCCGGAGCCCAGGTAGTCGGCCCCTGCGGCCTGAGCCGCCTGGGCCTGGCTGATGGTCTTGGCGGTGACGCCGATGATTTTGCCGGGCCCCAGTATCCGTCTGGCCTCCCCGGGGTCTAAGTCCTGCTGGCCCAGATGGATGCCCGCTGCGCTGCTGGCTATTGTCACTTTTAAATTATCATTGATGATTAACGGAACATGGTAACGGTCCGTCAGTTCCTTGATCTCCAGGGCTTCCTTTAAAAAGGCCTCCTCGTCCAGCTCTTTTTCCCGCAGCTGTACCATGGTGACGCCCGCTTTTAAGGCCTCCTCCAGCTGCTCTTTCAGGCTTTTGCCGCCAGTCCAGGAGCGGTCCGTTATGGCGTAAAGCCTTAAATCCAGCCGCGGATGTTGAGGCAGAGAAGAAGGAGCAGCAAAGATCCGGACAGTCCGGGAAGAGGCGGCTGCCATTTCATCAGTCAGCCGGCTCATGGCATCCATGAAATACATGGAAAAGGTGCCGCAGCCGCCGTCCTGGGCTTTGGTCTTTTCCCAGGCCAGCTCCCCGCAGATCCCCACGGCGCAGACCCCGTAGAGAGCAGCCTCAAAATAGAACTGGGGTTCCGATACGGAGAGGGCAGCGGCCACAATGCCGTTGAGCATGCAGCCGCTTCCGGTCATCCGGCTCATCATGGGGCAGCCGTTTTCTGACAGACAGAAGCGCTGTCCATCCGTAACCAGGTCCCTGGGACCGGTCATGATGATAATGGAGCCTGTGGCCAGGGCAAGACGTCCCGCCCTCAGAAGCTGCCGGTTTTGTTCCGGGCTGTCGGGGGAGCCTTCCGGTCCCCAGTCCGCGGACTCCCCGGCGTCCACCCCCTTTTCTCCAAGGGAGAGGGGCTCCTCCTTCAGAAGCAGCCGGTCCGCCAATGCCATGATTTCCGAAACATTTCCCCGGATGGCGGTACAGCCGATTTCCCGGAGAAGGTTCAGGGCGGCTTCCATCCGCAGGGAGGAGGCGCCTACGCCTACCGGGTCCAGGACGATGGGGTGTCCCAGGGAGGCGGCCATTTTCCCGGCTTTCATCATAGACGACAGGGAGGATTCCTTGAAGGTTCCAAGATTGAGGACCAGGGCCTGGCTGATCCGGGTGATCTCTTCCACCTCCCCCTGGTGGTCCGCCATAATGGGGGAGGCGCCTGCTGCCAGCAGCAGGTTGGCCACATCCCGGGCGGTGACATAGTTGGTGATGCAGTGGATGACCGGCCTTTTGGAGGCGATGGCCTCCATCAGGCGAAAATGCTCCGGCCAGATAAAAGGTTCTGTCATCGCGTGGTTCCTCCTAACACTCCTTTCAGATAGGACATGGCTCCCGACTGATAGAGAGCTCCAACCAGGATCATGGCCATCACCGTGCCGCCGGCGGTGCTGAGAAGGAATGGGATCACGTAGGCAAAGAGGGCGGCCTTCTGTCCCATCAGGAAAGTGGCTACCGGATAGCAGAGAAGCCCTCCGATGATCCCGGTGCCGAAAACCTCACCGAAATAAGCGGCTGCCAGACGGCCGGTGCGCTGATAGAGATAGCCGCACAGGAAGGCGCCCACCATACTTCCGGGAAATGCCAGGGGACTTCCGGTTCCTATCAGGTTCCGGATGAAGGAGGTGCAGAAGGCCATGGCTACCCCGTATCCGGGTCCTAAAAATACGCCGGCGATGACATTGCACAGGTGCTGGATGGGAAAGCACTTGGAAGCGCCGATGGGGATGGCGAAGGTGGAAAGGGAAACAGCAAGGGCTGTCAGCATGGCAGCAGTAAGGGTACGTTTCGTGTTGATTTTCATGGCAATATTCCTCCGAAGAATGCTTGATCGTGATCGTTCAGGACGGTACATAAAGCAGCGGCCATCATTCGTCGTAGATGCTGACAATCTCTCCGTCCAGAATCCGGTTCATGTTTTTTACCGCGCAGAAATTGCCGCACATGGAGCAGGTGTCCTCCTTCTCCGGCTTGGCCGAAGCACGGTAAGCCCTGGCTTTTTCCGGATCGATGGCCAGACGGAACATCTCCTCCCAGTCCAGCTTCTTCCGTGCGGTGCTCATGGCCTTGTCCCAGTCCCTGGCGCCCTTTACTCCTTTGGCGATATCCGCGGCGTGAGCGGCAATCTTGGCGGCAATGATGCCCTCCTTTACGTCCTGCACATCGGGAAGGCGCAGGTGCTCCGCCGGAGTTACATAGCAGAGGAAGGAAGCCCCGGCTGCTGCGGCGATCGCTCCTCCGATGGCAGCGGTAATGTGGTCGTACCCGGGGGCGATATCCGTTACCAGGGGACCCAGCACGTAGAAGGGTGCTCCCTTGCACAGCGTCTGCTGGATTTTCATGTTGGCTGCAATCTGGTCCATGGGCATGTGTCCAGGACCTTCGATCATCACCTGGACATTTTTCTCCCAGGCCCGCCGTGTCAGCTCCGCCAGTGTGATGAGCTCCTCCATCTGGGAAATGTCCGAGGCATCCTCCAGGCAGCCGGGGCGGCAGGCATCCCCAAGGCTCAAAGTCACATCGTACTCCTGGCAGATGTCCAGGATTCGGTCAAAATGCTCATAGAAGGGATTTTCCTTACCGGTCATTTCCATCCATGCGAAAATGATGGAGCCCCCTCTGGACACGATGTTGGTCAGGCGTTTGGCATCCTTAAAGCGTTTGGCGGTGCTTTTATTGATGCCTACATGGATGGTGAGAAAATCCACCCCGTCCTGGGCGTGCATCTCCACGATTTTCAGCCATTCCTCGGTAGTGATCTCTTTTAAGGGCTTGTGGTAGTAGACCACGGCATCGTAGATGGGAACGGTGCCGATCATGGCGGGACATTCGCTTGTCAGGCTCTTCCGGAAGGTCCTGGTGTCGCCGAAGGAGCTTAGATCCATGATGGACTCGGCGCCCATTTTTACCGCATCCCGGACCTTCTCCAGTTCCATATCCACATCCTTCCAGTCCCTGGAGGTACCAAGATTGACGTTGATCTTGGTTTTCAGCATGGAGCCGATGGCGCTGGGGTCGATGGAGGTGTGGAGCCGGTTGCAGGGAATAATGGCTTTTCCCTGAGCCATCAGCTCCATCAGTTCTTCCGGCTTCATCTGCTCCTTGGCGGCGGCGATTTCCATTTCCTTTGTGAGGATGCCCTTTCTGGCGGCATCCATCTGTGTGGTGTAGTTTCGCATATGTTCTCCTTCCCGTACATGCAGAGGGGGCGTCCGCCAAGCGCTCATAACGATACAACGTACTAGGCTCGAAAAGACCTCGCCAGGTACGCTGCACGTATCGCACGTAAGCGCCTGAAATACAGGCGCTAAGTGCTCGTAACAAAAATGCGGCGCCTCCACAGGAACTTGAAATGCCTGTGGGGCGCCGCATTGAAAATTTTCAGCTGCCGTCAAAATGCATCCAGTCCCTCCGTTGGAATTACCCAAATCAGGTTATGAAGGTCGAAGTTCGATTACTTCCTCTCAGCCTGCTGATACAAGCTCCCTTGTTGCTGCATGTCCATATAAAATTTTGTAGCTTTAGTCTAGCACCGTCCTGAAGAATTGTCCAGGACTTTTTTTCTGGCCTCCCGCATTCCCTGGAGAATGATTCCCCTGGCCCGTACTGCCCGTTCCTTGTCAAGGGGAGGGGTATCTTTCAGGGGATAATCCATGCCCAGGGCCTCGTATTTGGGTTTGTCCATATCGTGGTAGGGCAGCACATCCAGGGCCTTGATGTTGGTCAGGGTCCCCAGATACAGTCCCAGCTGGTGGAGATACTGGTCATTGTCCGTCATTCCCGGGACCACCACATGGCGGATCCAAACCGGTACCTTTTTCTCGTCCAGATAGGAGGCAAAGGCCAGAACCGGCTTCTGGGACTGGCCGCACAGCTTCTGATGCTCGATCGGGTCAATATGTTTGATGTCCAGAAGCACCAGGCAGGTGGAGGCCATCAGACGGTCAAACTGCTTTTTAAGTCCCGGAGAATCAGGGTTAAAGGTGATGCCTGAGGTGTCCAGGCAGGTGTGAATGCCTTCCTTCCTGGCAGCTTCAAAGAGCTCTGTCACAAAGCCGATCTGCATCAGAGGCTCCCCGCCGGTGACAGTGATGCCGCCCCGGCGGTAGAAATGAGCCGCGCTCCGGTATTGGGACAGAATCTGCTCTGTGGTCATGGGGGTACCGCCTCTTGGGTCCCAGGTGTCCGGATTGTGGCAGTAGAGGCAGCGCATGGGACAGCCGCTTAAAAATACTACCATACGGATGCCGGGACCGTCTACGGTTCCGAAACTTTCAATGGAATGGATGCGTCCGATCATAAAACGCTGCCTCCTTAAATTGCAGTGCCTGAGTCCGGCAGGTGGATTTTTAGATAGAGTCGTGGAAGGTTCTGGAGATTACCTCGTCCTGCTGTTCTTTTGTCAGCTTATTGAAGTTGACGGCATATCCGGAAACCCGCACGGTCAGCTGAGGATATTTCTCAGGATGGGCCTGAGCATCCAGCAGGGTTTCTTTGCTGAATACATTTACGTTCAAATGGTGTCCGCCCTCCTGGGCATAGCCGTCCAACAGGGATACCAGGTTGTCGATCTGCGCTTCGCTTGCTTTTATCATAATGATGCTCCTCGCTTTCTTTTATTTGGAAGGACCGTTTTAAACGGTCCATATTTCTGTGAACTGTGTCCGGCGGATTCAGGCGTCCTCGCCGTCAATCTCCGCATCCAGCCCCAGGGTCAGGTTTCCGCCTACTCCGCAGCCTGCGCCGCAGTCCAGCTCCACCTCCAGGTCGCCGGCAAATACGCGGTCGTCCTTACCCAGAGCGCCGGGGATAATGGAGAAGGTGTTGGAGATGCCGTCCTGGGCGTCCTTAAAGGGCAGTTTTGCTACGGAGGCCAGGGAGGCGACGGCTCCATGGGAATCCCTGTGATGCATGGGATTGGCTCCCGGAGCAAAGGGCTCGCCCGCCTTGCGGCCGTCGGGAGTGGCTCCCGTATTCTTTCCATAAACCACATTGGAGGTGATGGTCAGGATGGAGGTGGTGGGGATGCCGCCCCGGTAGGTGTGATTGCCCTTAATATAGTTCATAAAGGTGTGTACCAGCTCCGCCGCGATCTGGTCTACCCGGTCATCGTTGTTGCCGTACTTGGGGAAGTCTCCTTCCACCTGGTAATCCACGGCAATGCCTTTGTCGTTGCGGATGGCCTTTACCTTGGCATACTTGATGGCGGACAGGGAGTCGGCCACCACGGAAAGTCCGGCGATGCCGGTGGCAAACCAGCGGGTTACCTTTTTGTCGTGAAGGGCCATCTGAAGGCGCTCATAGCAGTAGCGGTCGTGGTTGTAGTGGATGATGTTCAAAGCGTTGACGTAAACGCCGGCCAGCCATTTCATCATATCCTTATAGCGGTCCATTACCTCATCGTAGTCCAGATATTCGGAGGTGATGGGACGGTATTTTGGTCCTACCTGCTTGCCGGAAATCTCATCCACGCCGCCGTTGATGGCGTACAGCAGGCATTTTGCCAGGTTGGCTCTGGCGCCGAAGAACTGCATCTCCTTGCCTACCCGCATGCTGGAAACGCAGCAGGCGATGGCGTAGTCGTCTCCGTGGGTCACCCGCATCAAGTCATCGTTCTCATACTGGATGGAGGAGGACTCAATGGAGGTCTTGGCGCAGAAGCGCTTGAAATTCATCGGGAGTCTGGTGGACCAGAGCACCGTCAGGTTGGGCTCCGGAGCCGTTCCGAGGTTCTGCAGGGTGTGCAGGTAGCGGTAGGACATCTTGGTCACCATGTGGCGGCCGTCGATGCCAACGCCTCCGATGGATTCCGTCACCCAGGTGGGGTCTCCGGAGAAAAGCTCGTTGTACTCCGGGGTTCTGGCGAATTTCACCAGGCGCAGCTTCATAATAAAGTGGTCTACAAACTCCTGGATCTGGGATTCGGTATATTTCCCGTCCCTCAGGTCCCGCTCCGCATAAATGTCTAGGAAGGTGGAAGTACGTCCCAGGGACATGGCTGCTCCGTTCTGCTCCTTGACAGCAGCCAGGTAGCCGAAGTAGGTCCACTGGATGGCCTCCTTTACATCCGTGGCCGGCTGGGAGATATCAAAGCCGTAGATGCGGCCCAGCTCCTTTAATTCCTCCAGAGCCCGAATCTGCTCGGACAGCTCCTCACGCTCCCGGATCACGTCGGAGTACATGATGGTGCGGGTGGTATTTTTCTGTTCTTTTTTATCCTCAATCAGACGGTCCACGCCGTAAAGGGCCACCCGGCGGTAGTCGCCGATAATCCGGCCCCGGCCGTAGGCATCCGGAAGTCCGGTGATGATATGGCTGGAACGGCAGGCACGCATCTCAGGGGTGTAGGCGTCAAACACACCGGCGTTGTGGGTTTTTCTGTGCTTGGTGAAAAACTCCACGATCTGAGGGTCTACCTCATAGCCATTGTCCTGGCAGGCCTTGACAGCCATGCGGATGCCGCCGTAGGGCTGAAGGGACCGCTTAAAGGGCTTGTCTGTCTGAAAGCCGACGATGGTTTCCTTTTCCTTATCCAGATAGCCGGGACCATGGGAAGTGATGGTGGAAATGATTTTGGTGTCCATGTCCAGAACACCGCCTGCCTCCCGTTCTTTTTTGGAGAGGTCCATGACCTGATCCCAGAGGGCCTTTGTATGTTCCGTTGGGCCTTCCAAAAACTGGTCGTCACCGTCGTAAGGGGTGTAATTCTTCTGGATGAAGTCGCGGACATTGATCTCCCGCTCCCACACGCCGCCGTTGAATGTGTTCCATTCGCTTCTCATTTGGGATTACCTCCTGATTCTTTATTTGTGGTCAATGGTTCAAACTATATTTGAAACGGTGTGAAGAAGTACCGTTTTCTTTTGGATCTATACAGGGTGGCCGTTCAGGACGGCCAGAACTGTTATCTATAATATACGGAATAGAGGAAAAATAATCTGTTGCTTTTGCAACATTTAAAGGTTAATGCACATTGTATACAAAAAAGTACAGAAATGTCGGGCTTGTCAAAAGTCCGGAAAGGGTTTATGATATTAATGCGTTCAGTAAGATGCAACAAACTACCATATTGAGGAGGTAAGATCATGGCAATTGATAAGGACATGCTCATCGGCGAGCTGATTCACGTAGACGAGAATATTCCTGCAATTCTGATGCGGGCAGGCATGCACTGCCTGGGCTGCCCTGCTTCTCAGGCAGAGAGCCTGGAAGAGGCATGCATGGTTCATGGAATCGACTGCGATGCGCTGGTAGGACAGATTAACGAGTATCTGGCTGCCAGATAGATGCAGGTTTGAGGCAGAAATAGCTCATAATCAGGCAGTACGAGAGCCCCGGGACGGAATTTGCGCGTCCTGGGGCTCTTTTTGTTATGGTTAGATTTTTTGAAGGTCCTGCAGGGCCTTATCCTGGATCATCCTCTCATAGTGCTCCCGGAAATAGGCTTCCCCTGCCTTTTCATTGGAAATCTTGGTCCCATATTCTGCCAGGATGTTGCATGCCCTGGAAAATTCCATCTTGCCCTCTCCGCTGCAGCGGACTACCAGATAATACTGGCGCGTGCCGGGTTTCTTGTAGAGGGTGTTAGGACCGTTGTAAATCTGCCCTACGGCCGCAGCTCCTTCGCAGAGACGGTCCAGGCTGTCAAAACGGAAGATGCGCACCAGCTCTTTTCCTCCATCGGAGGGCTGTTCCTCCTGAGAAGGCATGGATTGAAAGCTCTCTCCCTCCTGTTCCGGCTGGGAAAGAACCCCGGCTCCCTCTAACAACTGGCCAGCCAGCTGGCTCAACAGGGACTGGCCTGCCTCCTCGGCGGCAGGGGTAAACTTTGAAAAACGGGTATCCAGTTCCTCAGGATCTTCGATCTTGGTAATTACCAGCATGATGCTCTCGCTGGACAGCGGGATCGCTTCCACCATCAGGGGAATATCCTCGGCTTCAAAACCAACCTCATTGGAAGCCTTCTGGATCATCTCGCGGAAAAGCTTGCGGGCTTTCTCCGTTCCATAAGCCAGTTCTACCAGATTCAGGTTGCGCACGCTTAGATCAAAGCTGGTAAGGGTGCAGCGGATCTGGTTCTCGTTGATTCGCTCTATCTTCATTAATAATCACTTCCTGTTCTGTTTTAAAGTGAAGGTGTAAGGGTCACAAATTAGATAGACTTCTACATTTTAAATATACTACAGAACACAGGAAAATATCAATGTCTAAAGCTGAATTTTTTGTGAAAAATAAAGGGAAAAATTGTAACCGTTCAAGACCCTCACTTTCTCAACAAAATAGGCGTACTCGCAAAGCTCCCCGCAGGCTGTCATTAAACGTTCTTTAACCGCTCCTCCACCATCTCACACAGCCGGGGGATCTGGGACTCAAATTCCACCCCATACCATCTGGCGGATTTAGAGGCGGCTGTGGCCTCGATGCAGATGACCACGAAATCTGCAGCCAGGGCCAGGGCATCGCCTAAATCCATGCCCCGCATCAGGCCGCCCAGGACCGTGGAGGAGTACAGATCCCCGGTGCCGTGAAAGCTCTGGGGACAGCGGCGGGTAAAGTAGGAAAATTCCTTTCCGCTCCGGTCCAGGTAGGCCACGCCCAGCTGGCCGGGCTGATAGCTGACTCCGGTGAGAACGGCGGTCTTGCATCCCAGCTCCAGAAGCTTTTCCATCAGGGAGCGGATATAGTCAGGGCCGTATTCCGTCCGGTAGGGTATGCCGGTGAGAAGGCAGGCCTCGGTGATATTGGGCAGGATGATATCCGCTTTGGCGCAGACCTTGGCCATCTCAGATGGGAAAGCGTTATCAAAAGCCGCATAGAGCTTTCCGTTATCCGCCATAGCCGGGTCCACCAGGATCAGGTTGTCCCCGGTCCCGAAGCGGTCAAAGAACTGGCAGACCTGATGGCACTGGTCGCCGGAAGCCAGATATCCGGTGTAGATGCCGTCAAAGGTGATACCCTCCTTTTCCCAGGCATCGGAGATGGGCTCGATCTGGTCCGTTAAATCCTTGCAGGTAAAGGTTTTAAACATGGTGTGGGTGGATAATACAGCCGTAGGCAGGATGCCGCACTCCACACCCATGGCGGAGAGAATAGGGAGAGCTACCGTAATGGAGCAGCGTCCTACGCAGGAAATGTCCTGCAGTGTGATGATTCGTTTCATGTTATCTAATCCTCCTGAATTTGTCCAAATGGAAATGCATTTCTTTATCGATGACAAGAGTATAGCAGGGTATGGACTGATTGAAAATGTCCAGAAATGCAAAAAACGACCAGTCCAGTTTGAACGATAGACAGACACTATGGACATTCTGTTGAATATTGACCGGGTGGGGGATAAATGATAATCTGATGTTAACTGGAGATGGCGGAAAAGAAGGGAGGAAGCAGCTGCGGGAACTATTTTATTTGGAAAATACCGTCTGGAACGGGTCATTGGAACCGGACGGACCGGAACGGTCTGGCTGGCGGTTCATCTGGGTCTGGAAGAATACCGGGCCATCAAGTGTATTTCCAGGCGGGCGGCGGACTATGAAGCAGTCCGGCGGGAAGCGCTGACGATGAAGAAGCTGAAGCATCCGGCTATTCCCATTGTATATGATCTGGAGGAAGACCAGGAGTATCTTTATCTGGTGGAAGAATACCTTCAGGGAACATCTCTCTATACCCTGATCCACAGACAGGGTGTCTTTAGCCAGGCAGAGGCAGTCCGGTTCGGGATCCAGCTCTGCCAGCTGGTACAATTCCTGCATTCCGCAGGGGAAACCCCGATTTTACATTTGGATTTACAGCCGAACAATCTGATGATCTGCGGAGGGACTGTGAAGATTATAGATTTTGGGCAGGCCGCATTTGAAGACGCAAAGGAGGGGGAAGGAGAAGCGCGCTGTGCCGTCCGCGGATTCGCCTCACCGGAGCAGTATATAAGCGGACAGGATCTGGATGTGAGAGCGGATATCTATGCCATAGGAGCGATCCTGAGCTTTATGGTCTGCAAGTCACCTGTTCTCCGGGAGGCGGACGGGAGGATCAGCAGAGAGCTCTGTCAGGTGATCAGCCGCTGCATGGAGCCGGACCGGGAGAAACGTTTTTCATCTGCCCGCCAGGTAGAGCGCAGCCTGTGGCCGGTTCTGAATTCCGGCCGGCCGGACAGCTGTGAAGATCGTATGGAAGACAAACCGCTGACAGTCGCGGTTGCAGGAAGCCGCGCAGGTGCAGGCGCTACGCACCTGGCCTTGGCGCTGAACGGGTTCCTTTCCCGAAGAGGACTGGATGCTCTTTATATAGAGCAGAATCAAAGCGGACATATGCGGTGTCTGGCTGAAATGAAAGGGATCCGGCCGGACGAGAGGGGGCTCTATCAGCTGGGAGGATGCAGAATCCGTCCCTGGTACGGGGAAACGGTATCTCTTCAGCCGGTGAAAGCTTCTATAACGATCTGCGACTATGGATGTGAATGGAGGCAGATGTATGGGAGAGGGAATGACATTTTGCTGATGGCGGCAGGGCAGTCGCCCTGGGAATGGTGGGATCTGGAACGGATGATGGAAGCTTTGAGGCCGGAAATTCGATGCGGAATGGGCAGCTTCCTGGTTTTCAGAGAACGGGGAGGCCGTCCGCCTGTCCTGAGGCCAGACAGGAGAACGTACAGGGAACTGGCCATTTTCCGGCAGCCCTGTTATCCGGACCCGATGGCACCGGATCTGGCGGGGGAGGGATTTCTGGAGGAGCTTTGGCGGGCTGTGAGCCGGAAAGCAGGGATCAAATCAGCTGAAGGGGGAAGAAGATGGCATTGGGGCAAAGGAGGAAAAAGCATGTCCCGGGTGCTTGGGGACCGGAGCGGAAAGGCGGACGGGTAATCGGCATTATGGGTCTGGGAAGGAAGACCGGAGCTACCCATTTTACCCTGTGGGCCGCTTCCTACCTGTCGGGAGTGCGCCAGAGAAGAACGGCAGTCATTGAGTGGAACTGCCACGGGGACCTGGGACGCATGGAGGATATCTGGTTTGCGGAAAAGCGAAGACGGGAACGGAAATTTCAGGCTTTGGGAATGAACTTTTATAAGGAAGGAGGAGCAGAAACGCTGGCTTTATGCCTGGGGGAATGCTGCGACGAGATACTGATCGATTTTGGAGAGAAAACCAGGGAGAAGGAAAATGAATGGCTGCGCTGTGATATACGGATCGCTACAGCGGCTTTCAGCGAGTGGCAGCTTGCAGATGCAGGAAAAATGATGGAGATTGGGGATGAGCTGGGGCGGGATTGGATCTGCCTTGCCGCTTTTGGCAGTGAGGAGGCGCGAAGGGAGGCTCAGCGAAGGCTGGGTATTTCCGTCATCCGGATTCCCTTCCAGGCAGACCCATTTGACATTGACCGAAGGGCAATGGAATGGTTCGAGAAAATTTTGTAGAGAAATGTGACGAATGAAGTGAAAAAACAGCAAATTTTTTGTAGAACATTGACAGAGGGGGAATTTGGTGATAAGATATTTCTCACAAGAGATGAAGGCAGAAAAGGAGGGGAGAAGCTGCGGTCCCCCTGCTGCCTGTTATATCAAGAAAAGAATCCAACATTTCTACATCTGGTTAAAAAATGTCTGCAAGGAAATTCTTAACACCCTGATCGGAAAACAGGGCGTCAATTAGGAGGCGGAATCATCTGCCGCTGGATGCGGCCCCGCTGACTGGTGCATTCCTACGTTCGGTAGGAAAATCCCGATTTTACATTTGGACATAGTAGTTTGGAGAATCTGCTGACCGCTTTGCCATTGGTGCGGTCCTCTTGTCGATGCAGAAATCCATTTTTGATTTCAGGAAGAAGGGCCGCTGCCTAATCCATCTCTTGCGCCTGTTTCTGAGAACTGCCGCCGCCATGTACGGAAAAAGGCAGCCTGCAGATGAGTCCGGGATGAACAGACCGGAAGGAGAGCCGGGAAGGAGCTGGAACTGCCCTGTGCTGGAACATGTCAGGGAGCCGGAGGGAAATGGAAGAGAAGGCTCAAACTTTCAGTGTCTGGGACTCTGTTTTCAGCGGACAGACTTCTGCAGAAAGCAGAAGCAGAGAAAAGCAGAATGGGAAGACCGGCGCAGAGGACGAGGAGTTTATGATATGTCACAAATGCCTTCTTGAGCTCCTGAGAGGGTCGGCGGTTCCCTGGAGGCACAAAGGAGGAGCTTTTTCGTATGAGAAAAAGTAGGACTTACGCGGAGACAAAACAGTTACAGAAAACGTATCTGGACGGCTTAAAACGATACCATGACAGAGGCATTACCATACTGATCGACGGGGAGGAATGTCCGGAGTCAGACTGGGGAAGAATCTTTGAGCTTGGAGAGGACGGCGGTTTCTACATGGGGGACTATGTAGGGGCGGACCAGGGCTGCCTGAAGGAGATACGTTTTGACAAGGTTTATTTGGACCAGCCATTGGAAAAAAGAGAACGGAATATTCCCAGCCGGCGTGGGAAAAGAAAGTAAAATATGAACAGTTGGCGCGATTAAGGGAGACCATTTTGGCCTGAAAACGGAAACCGCTGGCGCTCCTGCAGAAAGTTTGAAAGAAAAAGCCGGGAAAGAATCCCCCTCCTTATGGGAAAACTGTTTGGAGGGGGATCTTTTTGGGGTATAAGCAGCGGGGGAGTTCACATGAAATTCAGAATTCTATCTGCACGGCAGACTGGAGTTGTGGTATACTTAGGAGTATCGAAACACCCCAGAACAATATCGGAGGATACCATATGAGGGAATCAAGAAGAGGTCTGGGATGCGCAGCAGGGCTGATCGCGGGAATACTGATTCTGGCAGCAGCTATCCCTGGAGGGCTGAAGCTCTATGAGCGGTACCGCCCTACCTACGAGATGGCGGACAAGACAGAGGTATTTCAGATTAGAGGGAATCAGGCTGCGATCCTGTTAAATGGAGAGCTTCAGGACAGCAAGGGAATCTATGCTGAAGGTCAGGTTTACCTTCCGGTGTCCTGGGTAAATCAGTATGTCAATGAGCGCTTTTACTGGGATTCAGGAGAGGAGCTTTTAGTTTATACGCTGCCGGAGGAGATTGTGTATGCGGATGCCCGGACAGAAGGAGAGTCGGGACATCTGCTGCAGGTGTATGATGGGGAGGCGTACCTTTCCCTGGGATTGATTTCCAATTATTCGGATATCCGCGTTCAGGCATTCGACACCAGCGAAATTAAACGTGTATTTATCGATACTACCTGGGATCCGCTGGACCAGGCGGTGCTTCGCCGGGGAGGCATGGTCCGGGTGAGGGGCGGCATAAAAAGTCCGGTTATCTGCGAGGCTGTGAAGGGAGATACGGTGACGGTGCTGGAGGCTATGGACCACTGGTCCAAAGTCCGCACTGCGGATGGATATGTAGGATATATTGAGAACCGCAGGCTAAAGGAGGAACAGCCCCTGGAGCTGTCCAGCAGCTTTTCGGCTCCGGTTTATAAAAATATTTCCATGGAACAGCCGGTGGTACTGGCATTTCACCAGGTTTTCACCCAGGATGCAAACCAGAAAATGGAAAGCCTTCTGGAGGAGACAGAAGGAATCAATGTGATCGTTCCTACCTGGTTCGTGATCCAGGATACGGAGGGCAATTACAGCTCCATTGCGAGCAAAGATTATGTGGACAAGGCTCATGAAATGGGTATCCAGGTCTGGGCCATGCTGAACAATGTGAGTACGGCGGAAAGCGTGGCTGTCAATACGGCAGAGCTGATGTCTTCCACCTCCACCAGGGAGAAACTGATTGAGAGTCTGATGGACGATGCGCAGGAATATGGCTTTGACGGCATCAATCTGGATTTCGAGAGCCTGCGCTCTGAGGCCGGCCCTCATTATGTACAGTTTATCCGGGAGCTGTCCGTTGCCTGCCGGAAGGCTGGACTGGTGCTGTCTGTAGACAATTATGTGCCTTCCGCCTATACGCAATTCTACAACCGGAAGGAGCAGGGGATCGTGGCGGACTATGTAATTATTATGGGTTATGATGAGCACTATGCGGGAGGAGAGGCCGGCCCCGTATCCTCCATTTCCTTTGTGGAGAACGGGATCGCGGATACTTTAAAACAAGTGCCGGAGGAAAAGGTGATCAATGCCATTCCTTTCTATACGCGGCTTTGGACCACGGAGGGGGACAGTCAGACCTCTCAGGTATTTGATATGGAGGAAGAGGAGATTTGGATTTCCGAGAATCACCTGGACCCGGAGTGGAAGGAGGAGCTGGGGCTTTATTATGCGGAGCGCCAGGGAGAAAATGGGCTGGAGCAGCTTTGGATGGAGGAGGAACGCTCCATCGGGGAGAAGATGGATTTAGTCCGCCAGTATGGTCTGGCTGGTGTTGCCTGCTGGAAGCTGGGCTTTGAGAAACCGGAGATTTGGGAGATCATTTCCGGAAAAATACAATGAAAATACAGAACCGAGGGAATTAGAAATGAGATGGAATTTCAAAAGCATGAGAAAAGGCGCGGCAGCGGCAGCTGTCATCGTTGTGGCAGCGGCGGCAGCGACAGGATGCGGGGTTAAGACCGTCAGCCAGGAGACGGAGACTGCTCCTCCTGCGGAGACAACGCAGGAGGAAACCGAGCCAGTCAGGCCTTCCGAACCGGAGACAGGGACCATCTCCCCTCTTCCCTCCCAGGAGGAAGAGGAGGAGGAAAAGAAGGGCAAGCGGATCATTCTCATGACCGATATCCATTATCTGTCCCCGTCCCTGACGGATGGAGGAGAGGCGTTTACCAGAATGGTGGAGCATGGCGACGGCAAGCTGGTCAACTATGTGGAGGAGATTACGGACGCAGCATTGGACGAGGTGGTGAATCAGGAGCCGGATGTGCTGATCCTGTCGGGAGACCTGACCCTGGAGGGGGAGAAGGAGAGCCACAGGGGATTAGCCAAAAAGCTGCGCCGGGTGGAGGATGCGGGAATTCCGGTGGCAGTGATTCCGGGAAATCACGACATCAACAATCCGAGCGCTGCCGGCTACGAGGGGGACGGCATTTACCCGGCGGAGAATATCACGGCTGAGGATTTTGAGAAGATCTATTGGGAGTTCGGATATGAGGAGTCATACAGCCGTGATTCATTTTCTTTAAGTTACACCTATGACCTGGATGACCAGTACCGCCTGATGATGCTGGATACCTGCCAGTACGACCCGGTAAACCGTGTGGGGGGCATGATCGATACGGAAACCTACGATTGGATCGAACAGCAGCTGGAGGAAGCTTTTGAGGATGGGAAAACGCTTCTGCCGGTGGCTCACCACAATCTGCTGGACCAGAGCCAGATCTATGTGGGGGACTGTACCATCGAACACAGCAGCCGCCTGATTGATCTGCTGGAGGATTATGATACGGACTTGTTTATGAGCGGTCATCTTCATGTACAGCACTGGATGCAGCACGATGACATTGGCATCTATGAAGTGGTGACCAGCTCCCTGTCCACGCCTCCCTGCCAGTATGGTGTGCTGGATTTGGAGAAAGACGGAAGCTTCCGCTACTGGACCCAGAGCGTGGATATGGAGAGCTGGGCCAGAAAGAACGGTCTGCAGGATGAGAACCTGTTAAACTTCAAGACCTACAGCCCTCCTACACTGAACCGGATTTTCTATAATCAGGCTTACGATGCCATGAAGGATTCCAGAGAGGAGGAGAAGGGCAGCTTGTATGTAAAGCTGACCGAGGAGCAGAAAGACGCCATGTCCCAGGTGTACGCGGACTTAAATGCGGCCTGTTACGGGGGCAGGGCAGTGGATGTTGTGGATGAGGCAGTGAAGTCCGAGGGCTTTGCCATGTGGGAGGAATACTGTTATCCGCCGCTCCTGTTCCAGTATCTGGAGTACATTGTCAGCGATGCGGTGAGGGATTACAATACCCTGGAGTCCTATTAGAAAGTTTAAGAGGCCTTCTGCATATACATAGAGGGAGAAATGATGGCTGGAGGCCGTGCCATTGAAACATCCTGTGTGGCAGACGCTTATGGGGTTGTGCCTGCTGGTGATAACGGCCCTGCTGTCCTGGCGGGCCGGGGATTTGGAGCCGGCCCGCCAGGCGGGGGCAGAGGCCAGGGGGGAGGAACGCTTTCTGGTTGCTATTGACCCAGGACATGGCGGGAGGGACCCTGGCAAGGTAGGAGCAGACGGACAGCTGGAAAAGGACATTAACCTGGAAATCGCGCTGAAGCTTAAAGGATATCTGGAGGCATCGGATGTGGAAGTGATCCTGACCAGAGAGAAGGATCAGGGACTCTACCAGGAGGAGGACAGCCATAAGAAGATGGCGGATATGGAAGAACGATGCCGCCTGATCAATGAGTCAAAGCCCGATGCGGTGGTGAGCATCCATCAGAACAGCTACCACGAGGATTCTGTTTCCGGCGGGCAGGTTTTTTACTATGGAAAGTCGGAAAAAGGGAAAAAACTGGCGGGAATCCTCCAGAAGCGCATTGATCATGTGACGGAGAATGAACATAAGAGGCTGGAAAAGGCCAATGACAGCTACTATCTGCTGCTTCATGTGAAATCTCCCATTGTCATTGTGGAATGCGGTTTCCTGAGCAATCCGCAGGAGGCCCGGAATCTTACCGATCCGGTCTATCAGGACCGTCTGGCTTGGACAATTCATATAGGAATTATGGAATTTTTAAATACGGGCAACGTGAAGAAATCCGGATAAACAAAAGGCCGGATGCCTTGAAAATCAAGGAGGAAAGGTCATTTCATTAACAGAAGAAGAGGCATACGATATCTTAAAGAAGGCATGAGAAGGCTGTCTACAGGCAGTAAGACACAAAGAAAAGAGCGGAAACCCTGTAAAATCAAGGTTTCCGCCCGATTAAAAAGAGCGCGAGACGGGATTCGAACCCGCGGCCCCCACCTTGGCAAGGTGGTGCTCCACCCCTGAGCCACTCGCGCATGCGTCAGAAATTTACTGACGAAGGATATTATAATAAAAAAAGGTGTACTTGTCAACGGATATTTTTATTTTTTACGAATCATTTTCGAATCCGCACAATAACCAATATTTGATATATCGTTTTGCGGCTCTGTGAAATATACTCGCATATTCGTTCATGTTCAAGGGCATTTTATGAAAAAGAAGCATGTTACATCGTACCAGCTTCAGAAAGCGGGTTTTAGCCGCGCCACCTACTACCCAGCTATTATAACAGCTTTATGAATCTATTAATCGCTTCGGCGCATTCTTTTCAGAATGGTCGGAGCGATTTCTGATTTTTTATCCGTGCAGAAGACGCAAAAACACCCGATTCAGTTCGGTCCAGTCCCGATTGCGGTCATCCGGAAGCTGCTCGGCGAGGGTGCGCTGCCGCTCAAGTTCGCCGGAAATAAAATCCGCAATTACCGGATTCTGTGGATTCAGGGCCTTTTTCAAGTCCCATCCGTTGATATCCAGCACTTCATCCAGCTGCCATTCAATGACATCCCGGGGACTGTCCAGACGCAGGTAATCTTTAGCAGGTCTCATATAAATAAAACGTACATCGTAATCGCTGTCCGGGGAAGCGAACCCCCAGGCACGACTGCCGGATTCCACTGCCAGAAGAATCTGAACTCCCCTCTGTTTTTCGATCTCCTTCAGATTCTGTTCAATTTCCTTTCTGATATTCTGCTCCACTTTTATACCTCCAAAGCATGCCGGTTTACATATTCCATAAATTTCTCCACCGCCTGGAAATCCGGCTGGTCCGGGAGGATGCTTTCTCTGGCGGCCCGTTCCAGACGTCCTTCATAATCGCTTAAAATTTCATAAAATTCCGGAGAGAAGGTCTTATCCTCCTGCTGAAAGTCGCCCCTGCGGATTTTTAACAGAAGTTCCTGTTCGTTGGTTCTTCGGGTACAGATTTCTCCGCGCTCCAGAATGTCGATGGCCATCATAAACAGGCGGATCAGGTGCATGGCGTGTTTGTTTAAGTGATTGTCATCCTTTTTCTTGTTCCGCTTGCCGATTTTGTCGTATTCCTTTACCACATTGTGCATTACCGCCCACATATTCTCATAATCCCGCAGAGGCAGATGGCGGTAGTTTGCATCTACAAAGATTTCTGTTTCCAGCCGGGGATTTTCTGCCTTGTCAATATAAAGGTGAATACTGCCCTTGTCAAAGGAGGCATACCGTCTCCAGCACCAAAGAATAAATATTGGAAATTCCAACTTCCCGGTTCGGATATGTTTG
>ERZ1643246.705-NODE-705-length-41082-cov-8.243254_pt1 | contig 41082 bp, 43 predicted proteins | sample MGYA00579265_ERZ1643246 | MGnify/ENA primary metagenome ERZ1643246 (study PRJEB29033, sample SAMEA4952261) | chicken gut metagenome | biome: Broiler Chicken; feature: Gastrointestinal Tract; material: Caecum | place: Ireland | collected 2018 | study: Broiler... | reverse complement strand
TCATCAACGCAGAAGAGACTCTCCCGTCCGACTTTATGCCCATTTATGAGGAGTTCTGCCGTGCCATGACTTCCCAGGGCATTTATATTCAGGTATACGCTTCTAATCTGTATGGCCAGAATAACCAGAGCAGCTGGGGCAGAATCGACTATTACAACAAGGATGCCACCTTGTTCAGTAACTGGATTAAGGGAACGGATGACGATACTATCGCCGCAAACTCCCTGTACATGAATCCCGATCCCAGTAAATCTCAAGTGGATGGTTCTGTCAGTGCCATGGAATCCTTGGGTCTGGATCCCAGAGAGACTGTGTACAATACCCTGGAAGCCGGTCAGACCGGTTTCTCTGGACAGCGTGGTTCTCTGTATAATCTGTACGACGAAAATCTGGTCCCGCGTACTGGTATCGCCAACCTGGGCGCCGGCACTGTGTGGGCCCACTTGGACGAGCAGCTGTTCGGCCATTCCGGCGATAACTCCTACGATGAATATCGCCGCGGCGATCCTGACTATCAGAAGTATATCATCGCCCGTGAGCGCGACTGGTGGAGCGGCTCTCAAAACGGCCCGACCTATGCCGGCGGCAAGGGTACAAATGAGTGGTCTGGTTTGACTTCGGAAGAATTGCAGCAGGCTGTGCTGGATTCTACCCCCAACCCCCATGATACCGCCAACGATCCGGGTCGTGCAAATGCAACGGCTTGGCCGGGCATGGCAGCCTTTATTTCCGAGCGTTCTGTCATCAATGGCACCGACTTTACCACCAACTTCAACACCGGCCACGGTATGCAGTACTTCGTGGACGGCAAAGTTTCCAACCCCAACGAGTGGTCCAATATCAACGACCAGGACATCCTGCCCACCTGGCAGTGGTGGTCCGAGACCGCAGACGACAGCGATGAAACCCTGCGTTTCGACTTCGACTACGGCACCGAGTACAACCCGGCTTTCGAGCTGAACCAGATCGGCGGCTATGACGGCAGCAGCTCCCTGGTTGCCAAGGGCCCGCTGTCTGTGGAGCATTTCCTGCGTCTCTACAAGACCAAGATGGACATCAACGCCAACTCCAAGCTGGACATCACCTACTACAAGTCCACTGCGGACGATGCTTCCGAGATGAAGGTTGGCCTGATCTTTGAAGAGAACCCCAGTGATGTGATGTATGTGTCCGTCCCCGATTCCGGCAAGCGGTCCACTGAGTGGACCACGGTTACTCTGGATCTATCCGCGTATGCCGACAAGACCCTGGCAGCCTTTGGCCTGGCCTTCGATCCCAACGAGACGGCTATCGAAGACTATCAGATGAACATCGGCGAGATCTCCATTACCGATGACCAGACTGCCCCTGCCGCTCCCAAAAACCTGAAGATCGACAAGTCCTTTAACACCAGCGAGACCTACCTGTCCTGGGATCTGGCTAACTACAATGATGTGCAGAAGTACAACATCTATGCAGTGTTCGAGGATGGTTCCAAGGTGTACATGGGCGGCACCTATGACGACAACTACTATGTGAAGTCCCTGTATGACAATAAGGGTGTTGTGTCCTTTGAAGTCACCGCAGAGGGCAAGAATGGCGTGGAGAGCGCTCCTGCCTCCGTTTCCCTGGATCTGAACAAGTCCGCATCTGACCTGAAGGTAGAATCCGGCGACGGCGTTCTGAACGCAACCTGGGGCAATCCTGCTGATCTGGACTATGCTTCTATCCGCGCAGATGTGACCCTGCCTTATAACTACGAAGGCAACACCGACACCTTCAGCGCTGAATTCGCCAAGGATTCCGTTTCCGGTACGGTGAATGTTCCCCTGAACGACGGCAGCAACTACTACCTGCGTCTGTCCTATCTGGATGCAGAGGGCAATGTGGTATCCTATACGGATATTTCCGGCCAGCTGCTGGACGACCACTGCGATCCCTATGAGGGCGAAATTTCTCAGAGCATTGTTCCCGGCAAGGGCTGGAAGCTGCAGAACCCGCTGGTATATGACTGGTGGCACCTGACTGCCTGGGATTCCGAGGGCAATGTTCTGAAGGACAATGTGACCCGCGGCGTGGATGACCTGACTGGTCTGAGGCTGACCACCAACGAGGAAGGCTACGGCTACATCGAAGTGCAGCTGGAAGACTTTAGCGGCAACAAGTCTGAGGTTACCCGCGTTTATTATGGCGAGCCCCCGAAGACCAACAAGTCCCTGCTGCAGAAGACTGTGGACTATGCCGAGACTCTGAGCACAGAAGGCGTAGTAGACAGCGCAGTGGAGATCTTTGAGAAGGCACTGTCCGAAGCAAAGACTGTGCTGGCCAATGAATATGCCAGCCAGGAAGAAATCAACACTGCATGGGACAACCTGCTGGAAGGCATCTGGGGCTTGGGCCTGGTACAGGGCGACAAGGCCATGCTGGAACAGCTGATTGCCCGCGGCGACTCCATGATGGAGAACGCAGACAAGTATGTGAGCGACAACTGGCAGCAGCTGGTGGACGCTCTGGCCAATGCCAAGACCGTCTATGACGACGGCGACGCCCTGCAGGGCGATGTGGATGCAGCGGCAGACGCTCTGCTGAATGCCATCCTGGCCCAGCGGTATAAGGCAGACAAGTCCATCCTGGAAGACCTGATTAACCAGGCCAACGAGATTGACACCTCCTTGTACACCGCCGAGAGCGTGCAGGCCTTCACCGCCGCTCTGAAGAGCGCCAACGCCATCCTGGCCGACGAGAGCTTGAGCGAAGACGAGCAGGCAACGGTTGACGAGGCGGTAGCAACTCTGAGCAGCGCCATGGACAACCTGGTAGAAACCTCTGCCGATGACAACAACAGCGGTGACAACACCAACACTGGTGACGACGCCAACAAGGGCGATGATAACACCAGCGATAAGAATGACACCAGCAGCAAGGACGATCCCAACAAAGGACCCATGGACGGCAACAAGAACCCCGCAACTGGCGACAACAACCTGATTGCCCTGGGCGCCCTGGCCGTACTGCTGACCTCCGCAGGAGCCTTTGTGGTCATCCGCAGAAAGAGCAGAGCGTAAAAATCACATAGCTTCATTTTAGGATTTCCCCCTTTCTTCATGTTCCTTACCCCCGGAACCGGATTCCCCGGCTCCGGGGGTTTCTTTTTTAGCGGGAAGAAGGTGAGTAAATCAATTAAAATTTTAGAAAAAACAGTTGACAAGGTTTGAATAGGATGGTATAATAAAAAAGCGCTTTTCGAAAGAGCAAAAAGAATATGCGAGAGTGGCGGAATTGGCAGACGCGCTAGATTCAGGTTCTAGTGAGCACTACGCTCATAGGGGTTCAAGTCCCCTCCCTCGCACCAGTCGAGAGCCTCGACGCGCAAGTCGCGTTCGAGGTTTTTTCTTTGTTACAGCTTTGCGCTCGCGTTTGTAGCGGGTATCTATTTTGTAACGCAGACCCAGACCTGCGGTGAGCAATTCGCGACCGCAGTTTTTTCTATTTTGGGGCTTTGTACTCGCGTCTATAACGGGCGTCTTTTTTATAGCATAAACCCACCAGGCTGAGCCTGGGTCTCCGCTGCCGCTTCAGACGCCGTGTGCCGGTGGCACACAATCAAGGCGCCGACTGAAGTGGAAACGAAGAACGGTGCTTATTCGCTTCCCACTGGGGAGCCGCACCGAAATTGGCGTTCCGGGCTCAGTTTTTTGTCTTTTCGCTGGCGTCCAAGTGGGTATCTATATTCATAACCATCACTTGTCAGTCCCAGTAACCATACGGTTTTTGCTTTTTGTTTTGAAAGAGGCTTGGAACACCCTATACGACATTTTTACGACTCCCGTTTCTGGAATAACAAAAACCGCCCCCGCCCGGATTTTTCTCCGGATGGGGGCGGTGTGTATAGATTGATTTGTCGATTTGGTGGCGCTATCCAATGGTTTGCCCGTAAATTCTCTAAAAAAACAATAAATCCGAACCCATCGCCAACCGGCACAAGGTTCGGATTTATTTGTTGTGGTGGAGCATAGCGGGATCGAACCGCTGACCTCTACACTGCCAGTGTAGCGCTCTCCCAGCTGAGCTAATGCCCCATACAGCAGCCTCTGTTGAGACCGCTTGACTATTTTACCACGTCCTCCGACAAAATGCAAGCCTTTTTTCAAAAAAATTCTTTTGCGGGATGCAGGTGCGGGATGCAGGCGAAATTATTCACTTTCGGAAGAAGAGGCTTCGGAGGAGGAATCAGAGGATTGGGAACTGCTCTCCGAAGCCTGGGAAGAAGCAGATGGCTCTTCTGTGGCTTCTTCCGGCCAGGAAAAGCTCTCTATGACAGCGCCCTCCGTGTCGTTTACCGTGACGGCGAGGCTCTTATCAGAAGGGTCTTCCTTGTTAAAGTAGTAGTAGATTTCCAAAGAAGGCCACACGGCTCGGACGATGGTGCGGTCGTTGCTGTTTTGATAGGCTTCCCGGTCTGCCGTCAGGGTCAGGGCGGTCAAGTCGTCGGAGAGGGACGCCGATTGGATAGAAGGATAGTTTTCCCCGGTGGGAATCTGGGAAACGTTTTCCGTAAGGGTGGCGCGCATTTCGCTCACCAGCCGGCGATGGGCGGTGGCAGTCATCACATACCGGAAGGAACCATCGGGGTCCTGGGTGACGGAATCAGCCCCTTGCTCCTTAGCCGCTTCCTGCACTTCTTGAAGGGTCATCCCTTCCAGATAGGAAGCGGGGATGACAATTTCAATGCGGGTCTCCTCTTGGGAAGAAGCCGACGCGGTGGGAGACGGGGAAGGGGTCTCCTCCGGGGTGGATTGGGGGGAACAGGCAGCCAGCAGGCAGCATAGGGCGGCAGCCAGCAGGCAGCACAGAATAGAACGATGGGATTTCATAAAAACAGCAGGCCTCCTATCAGGTGGAAATTTGTAAATTTTGCAAAACCTTCCAAAAATCTCGGGAAAATGTGGCTTTTTCGCGGAAAATCGTGTATACTATAGGTATCTTTCATAATCATAACACAAATTGATGGCTGGGAAAAGAGAAAGGAAGAGATTTCTCTATGTATGGCGCGATTCTGGGCGATATTGCTGGTTCGCGGTTTGAATTCAGCAAGCCGCATGGGTTCCGCTACAATAAAGTGGAGCTCTTCGCCAGCAACTGCTTCTACACAGATGATACGGTGATGTCTGTCGCCACAAAATATGCCGTGCAAAAAGGGGTGCCTTATGCCAGGGCCTACGGGCTGTTTGGCCGGCGGTATCCCCGGGTCGGTTATGGTACCATGTTTAAAAAATGGCTTGACAGCCGCTCGGAAAAAGGGTATAACAGCTTTGGAAACGGCGCGGCTATGCGGGTGAGCTATATAGGCCGGTATTTCAAGACCCTGGAAGAAGTGGAAAAAGAGGCGGCCAAAAGCGCCATCTGTACCCACAATCACCCAGAAGGGATTAAAGGGGCTGTGGCTGCGGCCGGATGTACCTTCCTTGCTAAAAACGGCTATTCCAAAAAGGAGATCCGGCGGTATGTGCAGGAGAACTTTGACTATAACCTATCAAAGCCCCTGCTTCTGCGCAGGCCTTTTTCCAAGTTCGATATTACCTGCCAGGGCAGCCTGCCTTTGGCAATCGTTTGTTTTTTGGAAAGCACCAGCTGGGAAAGCTGCATCCGCAATGTGTTCAGCGTCAACTGCGACACAGATACCATCGGCTGTATCGCCGGCGGGATTGCCGATGCGTTTTATGGCGGTACTGGCTACGATGAGGACGCTTTGCTGCGCCGGTATTTGATTAAGCCCAATGAGTACGGGCGATTGGATACATTTTTATATGACTGGGCAAAGATGCCTGATTGAAGGGGAGAAAAGAATGATTGTAGAGACCTATCAGAATATGCTGGTTTTGCGGACGTTAAAGAGCGGGGAAGTCTACCGCCCGCTGCCCAGCGTGACCATGGGGCGGGCTTATCGCTGCCTGACGGATATGCTGGGAATGAACTGCGAGTGCCCGGTATTTGGCGTGCTCCGGTTCCACCGCAAATGCAGCGACGGCAAGGGTGCCAGCAGCGTGAAGCTGACCCTGGATGTGCCGGACGACCGTGTTTGGCTCACGGAATACTCTGTTTGGGCCGAATTCCTGTTTAACCTGAAATATACCAAGCCCTATGATTACACCCGGGTCGACCCGGCTTTTATGGAAGAGTGCTCCCAGCGGAAGCTCAACGGCCTGATCCACGCCCTGAAAAAGCAGAAGCGTCCCTTCCAGTACCGGGTGCCTCAGGTAGTGCTGGAAGAAATCCGCCCCGAGTGGCTGGTGAAGTATAAAGTCAAATTGAAATAAGCGTGTTGCAGTCCCTCTTCTTAAAAAAAAGGGGCTGTTTCATATATAGCGCTGTAAATTTAACAGTAATAGAAAAGATGTTTCAATTACAAAGGAGGAACAAAATGCATCACGGTATTTATAAAGGAATTGCAGCGGACAAGAGTGCAAAAAGGATTTTAATATTGGGAGAGTCCCATCACGGCAAAGATGAAGAAAAGGGAATCCCGGCTCTTTATACGACGCAAGAGGTGGTAGAAACATACTTGAGCGAGAAAGTAACCAAGAGAAATCTGGAAATTTTTCACAAGATTGCGCAATCCTTTGGTGTTGACACGACAAAAGAAGAGGAAAAATTAAAGTTTTGGGATAAGGTTTATTTTGGAAACTACGTGGACGAGGTTTGCGGTATAGGTACAAACGACGCCAAATATGTCATTGAGAAGAACAAGGTTACCTATAATCAGGAATTGGCAGAATTTGTGAATCGAGAGAAAATAGAGTACATTTTTTGCTTTAGTGTTTTGGTGTATAAGAACCTTCCAAACAAATATGCGGAAGAGGAAAAGGTAGTTGCTGAAAGGAAAAAGCGTGTATTTTTAAGAAGAGGAACCTATGAGCCCGGCGATTTCTTCGATCACAGCGTGACGGTTTACGGAATTCCCCATCCTTCGGCACAGGGAGGGTTTTACCCTCAGGATTTTGTAAAAGAGTTTGAAGGCTTCGTTAATGAAGCATGACTTTTATGAGTCGCGTTAGGCCCTTCACTGGCGGAAAATAAGGAAATTCCTGGATGGCGAAAGGAAGCAAAATAAAAATCCCCGACTGCTTTTATGCAGCCGGGGATTTTTGCTATTACAAAATTTAGTTTTTCAGGCTCTGGAGAGGAGCGGGGATACGGCCGCCCCGATGGATGAACTTGGCCGGGGAGTAGGGATTCAACTCCATTACCGGGCCGCTGCCCAGCAGACCGCCAAAGTTCAGCTCGTCGCCCACCTTCTTGCCGATGGCGGGGATGACACGGACGGCAGTGGTCTTGCTGTTTACCATGCCGATGGCCGCTTCGTCAGCGATAATGGCGGAGATCACCTCGCTGGAGGTGTCGCCGGGAATGACGATCATGTCCAGGCCCACAGAGCACACCGCGGTCATGGCTTCCAGCTTGGTGAGGGTCAAAGCGCCGCACTGGGCTGCGTGAATCATGCCGGCGTCTTCCGTAACCGGGATGAACGCGCCGGAAAGGCCGCCTACATGGGAGGAGGCCATGACGCCGCCCTTTTTCACGGCGTCGTTGAGGAGGGCCAAAGCCGCCGTGGTGCCGTGGGCGCCGCAGCACTCCAAGCCCATTTCTTCCAGGATATAGGCCACACTGTCGCCAATGGCCGGCGTGGGGGCCAGGGACAAGTCCACAATGCCGAAGGGCACGTTGAGCCGGCGGGAGGCTTCCTGGGCTACCAGCTGGCCCATCCGGGTGACTTTAAAGGCGGTCTTTTTGATGATGTCGGCGATTTCCGTAATATCGCAGTCCCCAGCCTTGGCCAGAGCAGCCCGCACAACGCCGGGGCCGGAAACGCCCACATTAATTTCGCAGTCCGGTTCGCCTACGCCATGGAAAGCACCGGCCATAAAGGGGTTGTCCTCCGGAGCGTTGCAGAATACCACCAGCTTGGCGGCGCCGATGCAGTCCCGGTCGGCAGTGGCCTGGGCAGTACGGGTGACAATCTGACCCATTTTGGCTACAGCGTCCATGTTAATGCCGGCCTTGGTGGAGCCGATGTTCACGGAAGAGCAGACAAATTCCGTTTCGCTCAGTGCCTGGGGGATGCTCTCAATGAGGGCGTAGTCCCCGGGGCCAAAGCCTTTGTGGACCAAAGCGGAATAACCGCCGATAAAGTTGACGCCAACAGTGCGGGCGGCCTTGTCCAGGGCATGGGCAAAGCGCACCGGGTCCGCGCCGGGGTTGGCGCCCGCCACCATAGCAATGGGGGTAACGGAAATCCGCTTGTGGATAATCGGGATGCCGTATTCCTTGCTGATGTCCTCGCCGGTCTTCACCAGGTTCTGTGCATAGCGGCAGATTTTATCGTAGATTTTATCGCAGGCCCGGTCAGCGTCCGAGTCGATGCAGTCCAGCAGCGAGATACCCATAGTGATGGTGCGCACGTCCAGGTTCTCGTTGTCGATCATATTGATGGTTTCCAGTATATCGTGGGAATTGAGCATGAGTGGTGACATTCCTTTCGCAAAGCCGCGCTTTCCCGGCCCGGCCGTTTTGTTGGGCTGCTTTTGGGCAGCAGGCATGGCTCAGATGCGGTGCATGGAGTTGAAAATATTCTCGTGCATCACGTGAATCCGCAGGTTCATCTCGTCCCCCATATGGGTGAGCTGGTCGGAGAGCTCACTAAAAGGAATGTTGCATTTGGAAATCTCCACCATCATAATCATGGCGAACATATCCTGCAAAATGGACTGGGTCACTTCCAGGACATTGACATTGTGTTCTGCACAGACTGCGGAGACCTTTGCCAGAATCCCCACCATATCCTTGCCGATGACGGTAATAACAGCGCGCATAAAAATCCCTCCGTGGTTCGTTTTGCCTTTCGGAACAGCAGGCTTTCCACCTTATTAGGCGGTGACCTCTGAAAATCCGGCAGTTTCTTTAATACGGTTTATTGTTCAATTATGGGGGAGAACGGGAAAAAAGTCAAGCCCCGGCATAGGTATAGAAAGGCGTTGACTCATAAAATCTATTTTTAGGATCAGAACAAAAAGAAAAACCGCGTGGATGTCTAAGAACGACTACTCCACGCGGCTTTCTGGTGAACCATCGGGGATTCGAACCCCGGACACCCTGATTAAAAGTCAGGTTTTATGCATCTAAGCCAGCTTAAATCCAGAAAAAATCCGCTTTAAACGGCCATTTTTTAGGTTTTACTGGGAATAGAGATTCCTGCTCTGGTAGTCAAAAAGTAGTCAGCCTGCAAAATAAGCGTTGATCTTCCCCAGGGCCTTTTGACCGTCCTCGTGCTCCAAATGGGTATAAATTTCCGCCGTCATCTGGATGGAAGAATGACCTAAAAGATACTGCGCGGTTCGCAGGTCAACTCCCGCTCGATATAGGCTGGTGGCGTATGTATGGCGCAGCATGTGGGGATGCACCGGGAAATCAACCCCTCGCCTCACTTTGTCCCACATCCGCCGGAAAGCTATTGCCGTCATAGAACCACCGTCCGCTTTCGTAAGGACATATAATCCTTGCTTTGGCGTTTCCTCAAGAATTTCCCGGAGGGGGTCAGGGATGGGTACCGTGCGGTGAGCCGCCCGGGTCTTGAGTTCCTGGGAGGGGTCCGGCTGGTTTCCTACAAAGGCGATTGCTCGGTTGACCGTCAGGCCTTTTTCGGAAATGTCTCCCCATTGAAGCCCCAGTGCCTCTTCCCGGCGCAGGCCACAGAACAGGCACAAGCCGCAGAACACCTTTGCTTTGGGGTCTGTGCAGGCCTCCAGGAGCATTTTCACCTGCTCCTGGGAAAGATACTTGTTTTTATTTGGCTTGGCGTGTGGCGTGATTTTAACGCCGTCTGTAGGGTCTTTTGAGAGCAGTCCGTTCTGCCGGGCGGTTTCGAATATCTGATGGAGCGTGATCAACACTTTGTGCTGTAAGCTCTCGGACATTCCCGCTACCTGGGACATAATCTCCCGGACATGGACTGGGCGCACATCGCGAAGAGGGAGCGCTCCGATGTACTCCATGATGTGGTTGTTATAGGCGTCCTGGTACATTCTTCGGGTATTGGGCCGCAAGCTCCCTTTATACTTGTCAATCCATATTTTTGCCCACTCCCCAACCAGCGTATTATCGCCTACTCTCACTCCCTGCCGGTCTTCCGCACGAACGGCATCTGCCGCAGCGTTGAGTTCCGCCAGAGTGCGGCCATACACCATCTTTTGCCGCCCATCGGATAGCGTAATCTTCTTCTGATAGCGCCCATCTTTTCTCTTTTTCATAAAAACACCTCCAGGGTATGACTTGCCAAGCCTGCCCCAGAGGTGGTATAATCATCTTGTTCATGGATGGGTTATACCCTTGAGGTAAGCTCGTTCTATTCCATCCCCTGCCGGTTGCCGCCGGCGGGGGATTTTCTTATTTACACGCCTCACCAGTATATTGCTGGGGAGTTTTTTTGTTTTGAGCGGGTATACCTTACCCTATCATTGCATCCCACGACAAGGCAAAATCACACAAGGCGTTGTAATTCGTAGGATGTATTTCTTTACGGTCCAGCTGTCGTTTAGACAAAATAACAATCTCACTGATGCAAATGCCTTGCCGATATTGGTCTATTTCAAAGCTAAGACTATTGATTCGATTTCTAATTACTTGCGGGGTTGTCCGGTAATAATCTGCAAAATATTCTTGTGCTCCATAAGGCGACATATCAGAGTGCCCATCAATGCATGCAACAAAACGGGGAATAAAATCCTGATAAGGAACTAGCCATTGTGCTGCCCCCTCATTGGCCTGCCACTCCAGGAAGCGGTCTTGACTAGGTTGTACGATCGTAAAGCAGCTAAAGCTATCTTGCAGATTTCTGTGCTTACTTAGATGAAGTAACTCGTGGGCGCAATCAAAATTCTGTTCTCGTTCGGTGCGGTCTTCATTAAGGACTATCATATCCTGCTGTTCACCTACCATTGCCAATCCACATAAACCGCGATTGTTAAAATGACGGTGCTCAATATCAACAGAAGCGTATTCTTTCAAAAGTGCAAGGGTATTGATGGGCTCACCTAAAGGAATCGAAAAGCGCTCCCGTAAGGCGTCTACATATTGATATAAGTTTGCTTTCTCAGAAAACATCAATCGGCCCCCTACATTCCCTATTCTTGTCCGTTATTTTTTCTATGCTTACGATAAAGTGCGAGTATGGTATCAACATCTTCTTCGTCCAGCCCTAATTCTTGCGCCCCTTTTGCCAAGCGCAAATAAACCCCCTGTAATTGTGGGGCGCTATCATCTTTTTGGGAGGACGCTTCTTTTTGGGGTTCATTTCCGAGCAGATAGTCTGTTGAAACGTTAAAGTATTGAGCGATTTTCGGAAGTACCTCCGCGCTGGGATTTGATCTGGTATTCTTCCATTTAGCTGCAATCGAACGGCTCAATCCCATTTCGATACAGGCTTTGCTTACAGATACCCCTTTTTTGACACATAACGATTTAAACAAGTCATAAAACACAAAAAAACACCTCAATTTTGTACAATACGTAGATATTACAAAAGTAATCATTTTGTGCTTGACTTGATTACGCTTGTATGCTAAAATGCAAGCAGTTGATTACCATCGTAATACATACGGTTACTTATGTTAGCAATATTATGATAACACGTTTGATTACAAGGGTCAACAAAAAAATGGGAAGGAGGTAATCTTTGTATGCCTGCACAATGGACTGCTGAGATTTTGGGCGAAATGCACCTGCACGGCGTTACGGCGAAGCAGCTTTCTGAAAAGCTTGGATTTAACCCCAAGTATGTCAGCGCTGTTATGAATGGGCACAGGAGCCCAAAAGAAGCAGAAACCAAGTTCAGAACCGCTTTGGCTGAACTCATTGACGAAAAGAAAGGATGATACCATGAACGAACTGCAAATTTTCCAGAACCCCGAGTTTGGGGAAATCAGAACGATCGAGGAGAACGGCAAAGTGCTGTTCCGTGGAACAGATGTGGCAAGGGCTTTGGGGTATGCCCGTCCCAATGAAGCGGTCTCGAAGCATTGCAAGGGTACGCTAAAACGGCGTACCCCTACTGCTGGGGGTATACAGGAAATGCTTTTTATCCCCGAAGGCGACGTGTACCGCCTTATCACTCACAGTAAGCTGCCTTCTGCGAAACGGTTTGAAAGCTGGATTTTTGATGAAGTCCTCCCCTCCATCCGCAAACATGGGGCTTACATAACGCCGGATACAATTGAACAGATGATTGCAGACCCGGATACCACAATCCAGTTACTAACCACCCTGAAAGAGGAACGCCAGGCAAGGGTGCGGCTGGAAGCAGAAAACGCCCAGCAAAAGCAGCTATTGGCAGAGTACAGCCCCAAGGCAAGCTATTATGATGTAGTGTTACAGACGCCGGATGCGCTTTCTATCAGCCAGATTGCGAAGGACTACGGGAAATCCGCCAAATGGCTGAATCAACAGCTCCGTGAGATGGGGGTGCAGTATAACCAGGGTGGTGTATGGCTGTTGTACCAGCAATATGCGGAGCAGGGTTATACCCGTTCTAAAACCCACACCTACAGCGGGAATGATGGGATGCAGCACAGCAGGCTGCACACCTACTGGACACAGAAAGGCCGCCTCTTCATCTATGAGACGCTAAAGGCCAGAGGAATCCTGCCGTTGATCGAGGCGGAGAAAGGGGCGTGTACGTTGTGACCGACCTGGAACAGGCCATCGCCCACATGGTGCAGCAAGCGGTAGACAGCCTGACGGCGCCAGACAAGCTGTACCACGCTGAAGAACTGGCCAAGCGGTATCACTGCTCTACAGATACGGTACGGAGCTGGATCCGCGCAGGACTGTTCGGGGACACCGTCAACACCGGTGAAAGGGGACACCTGGTAACGGAGGCGGGAATTCGGCAGTTTGACGCCGACCATACCGGCCCGGCATACCAGGGCACCGCCCCAATCCCGGTGCGAAGACAGCGCAAGAAAATCCCGGCGAATCCGGGGAAAATCTGAAAGGGAGTGAAAACATGAATATTTGGACTCGCATCAAAAAGGCGGTAAAACGTCAAGACCCTCCGGCTGTCAAAGCGATTCCCGTCTACCACATGGGATACCCCTTTCTAAACACCGTAGAGGGCGGGATTTTGTGGAATAGAAGCCGGGAGCTATACCGCGCCGCAAAGGAAGTGTACGACGCATTTCCGGAGGATTGGAAAAAGCGCCTCGCGTTTGCCCCGGAAGAGGGAAACCTGTGCGGCAGAGCCCGTTTCTGGCAGGAGAACTTGCGGCCGGCTTTGCCCCCAGAGCGCTACTATGCAGCGATGCAGGCAATTTATCGGTGGTATAGGCACATCAAGGAGGTACATAGATGAATCAGCAGACAAAAGAAAAAGCGCCCCAAGCCGCGGCAACGACCCAAGGCGCAAAGAACAATGTGCAAAATCAGAGTACCGCAAATCAGGCGGAAAGTCAAGCCCTTTTGCGCGATAAGCTGGATGAAGCTGCCTTGGATATGCGGGGAATTGCGGAACTGCTGGATGCGGTTTCTATCGCTATGGAAAGCGACCCCGGGTATGATAAGGGCCTTTGGCTTTTGGCCCAGGTGGCTTACCGCAGGGCAGACGAATTGAGTAAAGAAGAGGAGGACGCAAACAATGCGTGAATACAAGAACTATCTTCCCGACAAATGGTGGAAGAACCTGCTGGTGGAGGCTTTAAAAGGGACGCTCAAGGTGGGGACCGACACAGAGCCCGGCGTGGTTTGGTACCACGCCGGTGCCTGGGCCGTGAAGGTACCGGAAAAACTGGCGCTGTTGTCCCCCGAAGCCATTCAGGAAGACAAAGGGCGGATGCACATGGAGCGCATATACAACGCTTCCACAGGGGAACACCTGAATGACTGGAAAATCGCGCCGACTTTACGGTACTTTTCCAACCTGGAGGAATACCGCCAGAGCCAGAGCCAGAGCGACACCCTCTGCTATCTGGACTGCAAACAGGTTGCGCGCTGGAACCTGGATGCCTTCACCTTGGTGCAGGACCCGAAGGACCCCAAGGCCCCGGTTCACATCTTCCACCCGGATACCGGCGCGCTGATGGGGATTTTGCTGCCCTGTATCCTGAAAGAGGCTGGCCATGGCCGCTGAACCGGCCCGCTGCCCAATTTGCGGCAGTATCGACCTAATCCGTAACCGCTGCCCGCACTGCGGCAGCGACCGTACACAATATAAGGAGGAAAACGACAATGACAGAGATGCGATTGGAATTCCCGCAGCTGGATGTCCTGCTGGAAAAACTGGAAGGCTTGGAGAAGAAGGTGGACGAGCTCTCTAAGTGGATGTGCCCGGATAGCTTTGCAGGGCAGGAAACGCCGGAAGTACATACCGCACCCCCTGTTGGTTCGGCGCCCATTAGCGCTCCGGTCCCCACGGCGCCCGCTCCGGAAAATGTTTCTGGGGCAGTGCCCACCGCAGCCCCCGCCTACACATTGGAACAGGTGGGCAGAGCGGGAGCTGACCTGATTGCCGCTCAGCCGGAGAAAATGGAAGCGCTTCTTGACCTGCTGCAGCAGTTTGAAGTGCCTGCGGTGGCCGCCTTGAAGCCGGAACAGCTGGGGTCCTTTGCTACGGCCCTGCGGGGATTGGGGGCGAATCTGTAATGGCGGAAACCCATGCGCTTTTATCGCCCAGCAGCTCCCACCGGTGGCTGCACTGTACCCCCTCCGCCCGATTGGCAGAGCAGTTCCCCAACACCGGCAGCGACTATGCGAAGGCCGGTACGGTGGCACACGCCATCGGAGAACTGAAAGCTCGGAAATACTTCCTGGGGCCCATGGGCCCCAAAGCCTACAGCGCCCGGCTAAAACAGTTGAAAGCAGACCCGCACTATGACAAATCCATGGACAACGCCACAGAGCAATACCTGGATTATTTGAAATCCCTGGCCCTGTCCTTTTCCGCGCCGCCTTTTGTGGCGCTGGAAAGCCGGGTGGATTGCAGCCACATAGCACCGGGGAGCTTCGGCAGGGCGGACTGTATTATGATGGGAGACGGACGGCTTTGCGTTATCGACTACAAAAACGGCGCAGGCGTCCCGGTAGAGGCGGAAAACAACTCTCAGATGATGCTCTATGCCTTGGGGGCTTTGCAGGTCTGGGCCCCCATCTATGGAGATACCCTGGAAGAAATCCACTTGGCGATTGTACAGCCTAACGCCGGCGGCGTAAAAGAATGGCGCCTTTCCCGGGAGGCCCTGACCCGCTGGGGAGAAGATACGGTCCGCCCCCAGGCGCAGCTGGCCGATCGGGGAGAGGGGGAATTCCGCCCCGGAGATTGGTGCCGGTTCTGCCCTGCTAAGTCCCATTGCAGCGCCAGGGCGGAAAAGCTGCTGGCGTTGGAAGAGCACAAAGGAGGCGTTCCGGAAAACCGGGCCGTCTCTGGAGAAAAGGCGCCGCTTCTCACCGATGACGAAATCGGAGAGGTGCTTTCCCGAGCGGTGGATTTGGAAGCCTGGGTGAAGGATTTGAAAGAATACGCCCTGTCCGCTCTTTTGAAAGGCCGGAAAATTGCCGGGTGGAAAGCGGTGGAAGGCCGGGGCTCCCGGGACTGGCAAAACCAGGAGGAAGCCTTCCGTGTGCTCCAGGAGCGGGGCGTGGCACAAGCGCTGTTGTGGGAGCGCAAACCTGCCAGTGTAGCCAGCCTGGAAAAATCTCTGGGGAAAAAGGCCTTTGCTGAGGCCGCCCAGGGCTTGTGGGAAAAGTCTCCCGGTAAACCGGCGCTGGTGCCACAGGAGGACAAGCGTCCGCCCTATCAGGCGGCAAAAGCCGTGTTTCAACCCGTTTAAATGAAATCGCTATTTTAAAAAAGGAGTTTTTACGATGAATACAACCATTAACAACGTCCGTTTTTCCTACTGCAACCTGTTCCAGCCCCAGGCCCGGCCTGGCCAGGAGCCGAAGTATTCCGTTACGGTCCTGGTGCCCAAGTCCAATGGGGAAGCCAAGGCGGCCCTGGACCAGGCAGTGGAGCAGGCCATTGCCGCAGGCGTCACCAGCAAGTGGAATGGCGTGCGGCCCCCGCAGCCTGCGGTGTGCATCCACGATGGAGACGGGACCCGGCCCAGCGACGGCCAGCCTTTTGGGGAAGAGTGCCGGGGCTGCTGGGTGTTTACCGCTTCCAGCCGGGAGAGGCCCTTTGTGGTGGACAGCCAGGTGCAGGAAATTCTCGACCCCCGGCAGGTATATTCCGGGATGTGGGGCAATGTAAACGTGAGCTTTTTCCCCTACAGCAATAACGGGAGAAAGGGCGTGGGCTGCGGCCTCAACGGCGTACAGAAAACCCGGGACGGCGAGCCCCTGAACGGCCGCGTTACCGCTCGGGAAGCCTTCCGGCCGGTGGCTGCCAGCGCTGTGCAGCGCCCGGCAGTTGACCCCATTACCGGACAGCCTTTGACGGAGGTGTAAATATGTGCGCTGTACACCATCTCTCTTTGGATATTGAGACGTACAGCGACGTGGATATTGGGAAAGCCGGGCTCTACAAATATGCGCAGAGCCCGGCTTTTCAAATTCTTCTGTTGGCGTACAGTCTTGATGGCGGCCCGGTGCAGGTGCTGGACCTCACAGAATCCGGAGGCCGGGTGCCTGACTGGCTTTTTGGGGCCCTGACGGACTCGGAGGTCTACAAGCACGCTTATAACGCCGCCTTTGAATGGTATTGCCTTTCCCGCCATTTTCACCTGGAGCTGCCGGTAGACCAATGGCGGTGTACCATGCTCCACGGCCTGTATCTGGGCTATACCGCCGGCTTGGACGCGATGGGCAAGGCCCTGGGGCTGCCGGTGGAGAAGCAAAAACTGGCGACGGGCAAGGCCCTTATCCGCTATTTCTGCACGCCCTGTGCTCCCACGAAAAGCAACGGCGGCCGCAGTAGGAACCTGCCCAGCCATGACCCGGCAAAGTGGGATCTGTTTAAGGAGTACAACGCCCAGGACGTTGTGACGGAAATGGAAATCGAACGCCGGCTTTCCAGGTTCCCCGTGCCGGAAGCCGTACAGGCCCAATGGGTTACGGACCAACGTATCAACGCCCGGGGGGTAGCGGTAGATAGGGAGCTGATCCTTGGCGCCCTGGAGCTGGACGCTGCCGGACGGGAGGCGCAGCTCTCCGAGGCCCGGAAACGCACCGGGCTTCCAAACCCCAACAGTGTGGCCCAGCTCCAGGGCTGGCTGCAAAAAGAGCTGGGGGAACCGGTTCCCGATTTAAAGAAAGATACCGTCTCGGACCTTCTGCATGGTGAACTGCCGGAAAATCCCCGCCGTGTGTTGGAAATCCGCCGGGAGCTGGGGAAAACCAGCAACAGCAAATACAGCGCCTTACAGGAGGCCCTCTGTCATGATGGCCGGGTGCGGGGGCTGCTGCAATTCTACGGGGCCAACCGTACCGGCCGCTGGGCCGGGCGCATGGTGCAGCCCCAAAACCTGCCCCGGACCTATCTGGACGCCTCCCTGCTGCCCATGGCCCGGGAGCTGGTGAAGGGCCGGCAGGTGGATACGCTCCAATGGCTCTTCGGCTCTGTACCGGACACCCTCTCCCAGCTGATCCGCACGGCCTTTGTGGCTTCCCCGGGGAATCAACTGGTGGACGCGGATTTTTCCGCCATAGAAGCCCGGATGGTTGCCTGGCTGGCTGGGGAGGAGTGGGTGCTGGAAGTGTTCCGCACCCACGGAAAAATCTACGAGGCCACAGCCTCCCAGATGTTCGGCGTGCCTTTGGAACGCATCCGGAAAGGCAGTCCGGACTACCACTACCGGCAGAAGGGCAAAGTGGCCACCTTGGCCCTGGGATACCAGGGCGGCACCGGTTCCCTCATCAGCATGGGGGCCCTGCGCAGCGGCCTCACAGAGGAAGAACTGCCGGAAATCGTAGAGCGGTGGCGCGGAGCCAACCCCGCCATTGTCCAGCTTTGGTACACGGTGGAAGCTGCCGCCTGGGAGGTGGTCCGCCATGGCCGCCGGGTGGCGATACAGGAAGGCCGGCTGGTGCTGGCCCGTGAGTGCGACCCGGAAAACGGTCTGGACTTTCTGACCATCCGGCTTCCCAGCGGCCGCAAACTCTATTACGCCCACCCCCATGAAGGGCGAAACCGTTTCGGGCGTCCGGCAGTGTGCTACTACGGCATGAACCAGACCACAAAAAAGTGGGAGACAGTGGAGACCTACGGCGGTAAACTGGTGGAGAATATCACCCAGGCCGCCGCCCGGGACTGCCTGGCGGAAGCCGTGGAACGGTTAGAGGCCGCGGGCTACCCGGTGGTGTTCCACATCCATGACGAGGTGGTGGTGGACGCCCCCGAAGGCCGGCAGAGCCTGGAAAGGGTGGAGAAAATCATGAGCCGGACGCCGGATTGGGCCCCGGGGCTTCCTCTGAACGCCGACGGCTGGGTGAATCCCTTTTTCAAGAAGGAATGAGTGCCTATGAAGAACGATAGAATCATCACCATTACCACCGGGGGCAGCCGGAAGGAGACCTGCTGGAAGCCCCAGACCCTTTTGCTCTCGGAATTCTGGGAAAAGCTGCGGCTCCCCGCTCGGGGAAAGGAAACCGTGGCTCAGTATCTGGCCCTGCCCAAGGCCAAGCAGGACGAGCTAAAGGACGTAGGCGGCTATGTGGCCGGCGCCTTTTCCGGCCCACGGCGCAAAGCCGATGCGGTTACCGGGCGGGAGCTTATCACCCTGGATTTGGACAACATCCCGGCGGGGGCGGCTCAGGAGGTGGCCCGGCGGGTGGAGGCTCTGGGCTGCGGGTACTGTCTCACCAGCACCCGGAAGCACCGTCCGGACGCCCCGCGCTTGCGGCTGCTTTTGCCCCTGGACCGTACCTGTTCGGCGGACGAGTACGAGCCCTGCGCCCGGTATGTGGGGAAGGTGCTGGGCCTGGAGCTCTGCGACCCCTCCACCTTTGAGGCGTCCCGGCTCATGTATTGGCCCAGCTGCTGTGCCGACGGGCAGTATATTTACTACGCGGCGGACAAACCTTTCCTTTCTGTGGATGGTTTGCTGCAGCTCTATCCCGACTGGCGGGACGCGACATCCTGGCCCCGGGCCCCGGGAGAGCCTACGCCGGAAAAATTGGCCAAAAAGCAGGGAGACCCTCTGGCAAAGGCCGGCGTCGTGGGGGCGTTTTGCCGGGCCTATGACATTGAGGGGGCCATGGACGCCTTCCTCCCGGGGGTGTATGCTCCCGTAGAAAACCAAAAGGGGCGCTATACCTTCACCGGGGGCAGCACCGCCGGCGGGGCGGTGGTTTACGACAAAGGGCGATTTCTCTACAGCCACCACGCCACGGACCCCTGCGGCGGCAGGCTGGTCAACGCCTTCGATATGGTGCGTCTCCACCGTTTTGGGGAATTGGACGATACTGCCAAGGACGGTACGCCGGGCAACCGCCTGCCCAGCTATCAGGCCATGACGGCCCTGGCTTTGGAGGATTCCCAGGTGGCGGGGCTGCTCCTGGAAGAGCGCTGGCAGAAGGCCCGGGAAGCCTTTTCCCCAGAGGAATCCGGCCCACAGGAGGAAGACGACGGCGCGTGGCGCAGGCCCCCGCTCATGGATTTGGACGGCCAGGGGAACCCCATGAAGTCCATCAAGAACCTGCGCACCACGTTGGAGCACGACCCCAGGCTGCGGGGAAAGCTGCGGCTGAACCTGTTTTCCGGGCGGATTGATGTGGTGGGAGCCCTTCCCTGGAAGCGTCCCCTGCCCGCCGCTACCTGGGGAGACGAGGACGCGGCCCAGCTGCGCATCTTCCTGGAACCCTTTTTCGGGAAAGTGGCGAAAAATGACCTTCTGGACGCGGTGGCCGCCTGCGCCAGCGACCAGGCTTATCACCCGGTGCGGGACTATTTAAACGGCCTTATCTGGGACGGGGTTCCCCGGCTGGAAAAGCTGTTTGTGGAATATCTGGGGGCACAGGACCGCCCCTATACCCGGGCAGTTACCCGCAAAGCCTTTGTGGCGGCGGTGGCCCGGGTCATGACTCCCGGCTGTAAGTACGACACTATGCTGGTACTGGTGGGGTCTCAGGGGCGGCATAAGTCCTCCATCCTCTCGAAAATGGGCGGGGAGTGGTTCAGCGACAGCCTGCGCTCCTTCGGGGACAAGGATTCCATGGAGACCATCCAGGGCACCTGGCTCAACGAGGTGGCGGAAATGCAGGCCATGAGTAAGGCGGATGTGGACGCGGTGAAAATGTTTCTCACCAAGCAGAACGACTACTACCGGGCGGCCTATGGCCGGTATACGGCGGACAGGCCCCGGCAGTGCGTATTTTTCGGCACCACCAACAGCCGGGAGTGCCTGGTAGACCCCACGGGGAACCGGCGGTTCTGGGTGGTGGACATCGATATGCAGCCCCGGTGCAAAAATGTCTTTACGGACTTGGACGGGGAGCGGGATCAGCTTTGGGCGGAAGCGGTAGACTGCTGGAAACAGGGGGAACCCCTGCACCTGCCCCCGGAGCTGGAGGAAGTGGCCAAAAGCGTGCAGGAAGAGCACCGGGCGCGGCACCCCTGGGAAGGAATCATTCACGACTACCTGGAGGAGGAAGTCCCCCGGGACTGGCAAAAGTGGGAGCTTTCCCAGCGGCAGGCATGGCGCGGTGGCGGCGCCAAATACCAGGGCCCCTTGGAGCCCAGGAGCCGTATCAGCGCGGTGGAGATTTGGTGCGAGGCACTTTCGCGGCAGCGGGGGGATATGCGCCAGCGGGACGCCCGGGAAATCAACAGCCTGCTGGAACGGATGCCCGGATGGGAGTCGATAGGGGTAGCCAGAGCGGGAAAACCCTACGGTGTGCAGCGCTGCTTTGGCCGGAAAAGGGTTACGGAGTAGGATTACAGATTTAAAAAACGTTACACTTGAAAGGTTACGGAATAACACTTTACCGAGCAAAAGCGTAACTGCAAAAAATGGCGGAAGGCTGGGAAAAACAAGCCTTTGCTACAGAGTTACACTTACTATTATCAAAAAATATTTAGGGCATATATAATCCCTGTTCCCCCTGATGCGTACAGGTATACGCGTGCGCGCGCGAAGTGTAGCGCGTATAACAGGGGGAGCGAAAGGAGGCAAAACCATGATAGAATCCCAGTTAGAGGCCCGGCTGGTGCAAGGGGTGAAGGCGCTGGGCGGGATTGCGTATAAATTTGTCAGCCCGGGGAATCGGGGCGTACCGGACCGGCTGGTGGTCCTTCCCGGCGGGCGGCTGCTGTTTGCGGAGCTAAAGGTCGACGGGGGCCGCCTGAGCCGGCTGCAGGCGTACCAGCTGGAATCCCTCCGGCGCCTGGGCGCGGAGGTTTGGACCGTTTGGGGCGAAAACGGGGTCCGGGAATTCCTGGACGCTTGCCACCGGTATGTGAAAGGGGAGGCGGGAGCATGAAATTTACGCCTCACGGATACCAGCGGTACGCTATCCAAAGGATGATTGACAGCCCGTTTTTGGGGCTTTTCCTGGACATGGGCCTTGGGAAAACCGTGATTACCCTGACGGCGATCAACGACCTGCGGTGCAACCGGTGGGCGGTGTCCCGGTGCCTGGTAGTGGCTCCCAAAAAAGTGGCCGAGGCTACCTGGCAGGCGGAAGGGGCAAAGTGGGACCACTTGCGTCACCTGCGGATCGTCCCCATTCTGGGCGGTGTGCAGAAGCGGCTGCGGGCCCTCCATACCCCAGGGGATATTTGGATTATCAACCGGGAGAACGTGCCCTGGCTGGTAGACACGCTTCGGAATGCCTGGCCCTTTGACATGGTGGTGCTGGACGAGAGCAGCAGCTTTAAAAATCCCCGGAGCAAGCGGTTTCGGGCTTTAAAATCCGTGCGTCCGCGTATCCGCCGGCTGGTGGAGCTCACCGGCACCCCGGCCCCCAACGGCCTTGGCGACCTTTGGGCGCAGCTCTATTTACTGGACGGCGGGGAACGTTTGGGCAAGACCCTGCAAAGTTTCCGGGAGACTTACTTCACCCAGGACAGGGCCTATCCCGGACAGCCCTACCGAACCTACAGTCCTCAAACCGGCGCGGATGCGCGTATCCGGGAAGCTATTTCCGATATATGCGTCAGCATGAAGGCGGAGGACTACCTGGAACTTCCCCCGGCCGTGGAGAATGTCATCCCGGTGGCCCTGGACGCCAAAGCCCAGAAGGCCTACCGCACCATGGAGCGGGAGATGCTGCTGCAGGTGGAGGAGCAAACGGTTACGGCCGGGTCTGCCGCAGTCCTTAACGGAAAACTGCTGCAGCTTTGCAGCGGGGCCGTATACGATACGGACGGCAATGTCCTGGAAGTCCATGGATGCAAGCTGGAAGCCTTCCTGGAAACAGTAGAACGGCTCCACGGGGAGCACGCCCTGGTATTCTATTGGTTTCAGCACGAGCGGGACCGGCTGCTGGCGGCTTTGCAGGGGTCCGGGCTTCGGGTCCGGGTGTACGCGGGGGCAAAAGAAGAACAGGACTGGAACGCCGGAAAAATCGATTTGCTGCTTTGCCATCCGGCCAGCTGCGGCTACGGCTTGAACCTGCAGCAGGGCGGCCATCACGCCATTTGGTACGGGTACCCCAATTGGGCGCTGGAAATTTACCAGCAGGCAAACAAGCGCCTGCATCGGCAAGGACAGGGTTCCCCGGTAATCCTCCACCATCTTGTGGTGCAGGGGGGAATGGACGAAGCCGTGGTGGAGGCCCTTCACGACAAAGGGGATGCCCAGGAAGCCCTATTACAGGCCCTGAAAGCAAGGATTAAAAAAGCGAAGGAGGAGACTGCGGATGGCCACGCCGGAAAATGAAGCAAAAATCAAATACCTGTCCCGGTACATAGCCCTGAACCGATGCATTGACCGACTGCTGGAAGAAAAAGCGAAGTGGTGGTCATTGTGTCTGAAGACTACTCCCAGCTTGTCACAGGCTCCAGGAGGCGGAGAATCCGGAAGTCCGGTAGAACGTCCCATGGATAAGGTGCTGGAAATCGAAGAGGAGATTAACAAGGAGATTGACGAGTTGCAGGAAGTGTGCCGGGGCATCAAGACTGTACTGGGCCAGCTGGAGGATGATACTCTGCGGCTATTGATGGAGTACCGGTATCTGGATGGACTGACTTTTGAGGAGATTGCCGTTAAGATGCATTACTCTTGGCGTTGGGTTATCAAGTTGCACGGAAAGGCGCTGGCAGAAATTAAAATCAGTTCATAGAAGTTCATACTCCACCTATGGTATGATGTAGGTGGATGAACATCCTCCTTACTACCTTGCCGCCGGGTTTTCCCCCATTTTACCGGCGGCACATATGCGGCGGCTTGATGCACCTCACCATCCGAGGCCGTAAGGTCGCACCTTACACGCCGCACCACGTATAACGCACGCTTCATTTGTTTCGCGCTCCTTTCGCAAAAGCAGTCCGGTTTTCCGGGCTGTTTTTGTTTTACCCTGATTTGCGAGGTGACCGTCATGCCCATGCCCTGCCCGCTCGACGGGAAATGCATCTACAATACCTATCCGACTACGGCAAAGCACGTCTGTGCCCTACCGCGCTGCATCTACCCGGAAGAGCAGCGCCGGGCACTGATCCAGGCCATTACTGCGCTGGCGGTCAAACCCCACCGTAACGAGGTGGAGGAGGCAAGGTTGCAGCGGTACCGGGGGTATCTCCGTGAGTTTCGGGGCGGTGGGCCCTGATGCTGACAGAACAGAGGAAACGGTTTGTAGAGGAGTATATCAAGCTCCACTGCAAAAACGCCACACAGGCCGCCATCAATGCCGGATACAGCTCTAAAACGGCCGCCTCTCAAGCCTCCATGATTCTGAAAGATCCTGAAGTTTTGGAATATTTGAGAGAGCAAAAAAGCCGATTGGAATCGGACTTGCGGCAGGAATTTGTTTTTGGAGCTTCAGAAGCGTATCAGGTGATGCTGGAAATCCTGAAAAACCCAGCTTCCCGGGACGCTGACCGCATCAACGTTGCCAAGGACTTCCTGGATCGAGCTGGTTTTAGACCGCAGGAACGGGCAGAGGCACCCAGGGCCGCCGATAACAACCTGCTGGAACAGATGGCTGCCAGCGCCAAGACACTGGAGGAAAGCGAGGATGCACTACGGGAAATTCAGCCGGAAACAGCTAATCAGCATGAACTGGTGGCAGATGAAGACCCTCCGGGAACGTGACGCCATTATCTGTGACGGCTCTATCCGTTCTGGGAAAACCATCTCCATGACGGTGGGCTTTGTCCTGTGGAGTATGAGCCAGTTTGACGGCCAGGTATTTGCTATCTGCGGCAAAACTATCGAATCCCTGCGGCGGAATGTGATTCTCCATATGCCCCAGTGGTTAGAGGGCATTTTCTCCGTCCAGGAGCGGCGCAGCGAAAACCGAGTTACCATCACCGGCCTGGGCAGACAGAACACATACTTCCTTTTTGGTGGTAAAGATGAGGGCAGTGCAGCTTTGATTCAGGGCATGACCCTGGCAGGCGTGCTCTTTGACGAGGTGGCCCTGATGCCCCGCTCCTTCGTGGAGCAGGCCATGGCCCGATGCTCTGTGGAGGGCAGCCGCTATTGGTTTAACTGTAACCCAGAAAGCCCCGCCCACTGGTTTTATACCGAGTGGATTAAAGGCGGCCAGCCCGCCAAGAAGAACGCCCTGCATCTGCACTTCACCATGGATGACAACCTCACCCTCTCCCCGAAAGTGCGCAAGCGGTATGAAAACCAGTATGCCGGCGTGTTCTATGACCGGTACATACGGGGCGCATGGGCCAACGCCGACGGCATGGTATACCCGGACTTTGACCAAAAAATCCACTATGTTTCCCTGTCTCAGGTGCCTGTAGACGAGATCGCCAAGTGGTTTGTGGGGGTAGACTTTGGCTGGGAGCATTACGGAGCCATGGTCCTCCTGGGCCGGACCCAGGACGGGCGGTATTATCTGGTCAAGGAGTGGGCAGCCAAGCACCGGCACATTGACGGGTGGGCGGAAATCGCCCTGGAAATCAAAACAAAGCTGGGGAACATCAATTTTTATTGCGACGCAGCCCGGCCAGACCTGGTGCAGAAGCTACGGGAGGCCGGCATCCGGGCAATCTACGCCCGGAAGGATGTGCTGGCGGGAATCTCTGAGGTGGCGAGCTTGTACAAGCAGCGCCGCCTTTTTGTTGTGCGGGAAAACGCCCAGCGGTTCCAGGAGGAGATTTACAGCTATGTGTGGAAACCCGGCGCGGACGAGCCAGTGAAGGAAAATGACGACGTACAGGACGCTGTCCGGTACGCTATCTACAGCGATTTGAAATACGGGAGGTGAGAGTTTGATACCTGATTTTATCGCTCTGGAGCTCTATGGCCCCTACGGCCCGGACGTGCTCCGAAAGTTGGGGGAAATCGAGAAATATTACAAAATCTATGAGGAAGGCGCACGGTTTGAAACCGACGACAGCGGCGACTATGTGCCCGCGAAGCTGCGCTCCCACCAAATCAAGCAGCTGATCCGCCGGGAGGCCCAGTTCCAGTTTGGCAAGGCCCCGGAAATCCGGGTTTCCTGCCCGGATGAGGAAAAGGTGGACGGCAAGCGGCCCAACGAATCCGCCATGCAGGACTATCTGGACGCCGTGATGAAGGGGAACCGGCTGCCGGATAAGCTCATCAAAGGAGCCCGGGACTGCGCCATTGGCGGGCGGGTGGCGCTGAAAGCCAACCTGACGGAGGAAAAATGCACGTTCTCCTTTGTGCCGGCGGACGGCTTTGTCTTTGACACGGACATGGACGACGTGGACAAGCTGGAACGCATCACATTTTTCTACACCACCAAGGACGACCCGGACAAGGCCCGGCAGGAAATCTGGGTGCAGAAATACTGGATGGAAAACGGCCGCTGCAAGGTCAGCGAGCGCTTTACCGACGGCTACGGGCAGACCCTCCCCTGGGACGGCGCCCGGGAAAACGCGGACACAGGCCTGGACCGCATCCCCGCCTACGTCATCCTCAACGACGGCCTTTCCGGCGATACGGACGGCGAGAGCGAGGTCAAGGAGCTCATGGCGGACGACTCCTGGTATGGCCGGCTGAAAAGCGCCAATATTGACTCCCTGCGCAAGGGCATGAACCAGATTGTCTGGATGTACGGGGCCGATCCGGAGAGCGGGGAGACCTTCCGCTATGCCCCCGGGGCTCTGTGGGACATCAAGGGAGACCCGGCCCAGGCAGGCGTCAACAGCAACGCGGCCAACGTCCAGGTGGGGACCATTGAAAACTCCTTTTCTTATGCCGGTGCATACCAGAACACCCTGGCCAACATCAAGCAGGATATGCATGATCTGTTGGGGGTGCCGGACCTGAACCTGGAAAGCACCCGCTCCCTCATCACCAGCGGGAAGGGGCTCAAGGCCCTGTACTGGCCCCTGATTTGCCGGTGCGAGGAGAAAATGAACGCCTGGCGGCCCGCTCTGGAATGGCTGGCGGAGCTGCTGCTCTATGCCGGTTCTCTGTTCCCTGCCCTGCGACAGGCCTACGGGGAATTTACTCCCGCTCCCCACGAAATTTCCGTTGATAATCAGTACCCCCTGCCGGAGGATGAGAGCGAAGAAAAGCAGCTGGATTTGGCTGAGGTTGCCGGGAACGTGAGGAGCATCCGCTCCTACCTAATGAAATGGGGCGGCCCGGACAGCAAGGGCCTGGATGCTGATGAAGCCGACGCCCAGCTGCAGCAGATTGTCCGGGAGCAGCGGATGCTGGAGGATTCCTTCCAGGCGGAAGAAATTCCGGAGGTTGAATAATGTCCGGGCGGCTAGGGAATTATCTGGAACTGGTCCGGCAGGCACAACAGAAGCGGGTGCAGATTACCCGGGAGCAGGAAAAAGAAATCCGCTCCCTGTACCGAGAAATCGCCCGGAGCCTGGAAAAGGAGCTGCGCAGGTATAACCCAGATTCCCTCACCTACCGCTGGCTGAAGGACTACGCCAAAAGCCTGCGACAGGAGAGCAAAAGCCTGTTTCAGGAGATTCGCAGTATCACCGCCGCCAGCATCCAGGATACAGCGGGGGCCGTTACAGAGGCGGAGCGGCGTTTCTACACCAAAGCCTGCCCCGCTCTTTCAGAACGGTTTTCCGACGTGTTTTCCACTATCCCCCGGGCCATAGTGGAAGAGCTCATGAGCGGCGGCATTTACCGGGATTTTGCCGGGCTCTCGGAGCGCATCTGGGACTACCGGCGTAAATATGAACGGGACATCCAGACGATCCTCAACAAGGGGATTCTGGCGCAAAAGCCCGCCTTTGAACTGGCGAAGGATTTAGAGCGCTACCTGAATCCCAGCGCCAAAAAGCCGTGGAACTGGGGGAATGTCTATCCCGGAGTCAACCGAGTGGTAGACTACAACGCCCAGCGGCTGGCCCGGACCGCCGTCACCCACGCTTACCAGCTGGCTTTCCAGCGGGCCACCCAGGACAACCCCTTTGTGGAATCTTATCGGTGGCACAGCTCCAATAGCGGGCGGGTGTGCGAACTCTGCCGGGAGCGGGATGGACGGCTCTATGAAAAGGACAGCCTGCCTCTGGATCACCCCAACGGGATGTGCGTGGTTACAGGGGAAATCTCCAAGAGCCTCAAGGAGATTGGCGAGGAGCTGGGAGACTGGGCCGCAGGAAGAACCCAGAATCCGGAGCTTGACCGGTGGTTGAATTCCGACCCCAAAAATGGTATAATACAGACGAGGAATATTGCCACTCGCCGTATGGCAAACGGTCTAAGAACCAGCCCATATCACATTTTGACCGATGATGAAATACAGAGCATTAAGTTCGATGCAAGAAGTTTGGAAATTCCTGAAGAAGTGTTACGCTTTAACGTTGGCGGTCAAACTGGATTTTCTGAACGTGACATGGTCATTAATATCAGAGGGGATATTCTTCCTGACTTATCTTCTAAAAACTTGAGGGATGTTTTATCTCAAAAAGCGGTTTTAGCCCACGAATATTATGGACACTATAAAAGTCATCCTTCTTCTTTCCGAGTTGGAGATTGGAGAGATGAATTCCGGGCGAGCTACCGCGCTGCTATAGATGCTCCGGGATTGAGCGATGAAGAGCGGCAAATGTTAATTTTAGACGCATATGACAGAGCAAAAGAAGCAGGTGTAAGTGTCAGGTACAATAAAGAAGCGAGGCGATTGCTTTATGGTCAAGATGAATGAAAAAGATTATGAAGCATTGTATGAAAAATTGAATCACCCGGAAAAAAGAATCTTTTGTCCCCGCTGTGGAAACGAAATCATTTATGAAAAAAGAGGAAACTCAATCGCCGTTGAATGCAAAACAGAAGGATGCATTTACGGCGGGATCAGGGGACTTTGATATTTGTCACTAATACCACCCACCGAAAGGCAGGGTGGTATTTTTATGCCCATTTACAGGAGGCGAACCCTATGCACGAAATCAAAAGTACCGAAGATATGTTGCCTTCTCCGGAAAGCTGCCTGGCGGAGAAACTGGAAGCCTATCTGGACAGCATCCTGACCAAAGACAACACGGAGGCCCAGGCGGCCAGCATCCCCGAACTGGGCCGGCTGCTGCTGGAGCTGTATCAGAGCGGGGCGGCGCCAGCGCCCCTCCTGCCGCCTTTGCCGCAGCCCCGGGGCCAGGCGGTAATTTTCCGGCAGAGAGGCAATCATGAAGACGATCCTCATCAGTGAGCAGCCCTGGGCCCAGTGGCTGTCGGAATCCCTGGGAGCCCTGGAAAACCAAGGGGTAAAAAAGCTGGCTCTTGTGGGGATTGACGAAGCCAGCCGCGAAATTGTGACCGGATATTACGGCTGCAATATGGCGGATAAGGCCACCATAGCCGCCAATATCCAGGCGGACGCACTCTTTGACAGCGTCCTGACCAATGCGGATTTGATTGTCCAAAGGGCCCAGGAGATGGACGAAGAGGAAGACGAAGAAACCGAATAAGGGAAACAGGCGTCCGAAAGGACGCTTTTTTCATACACTCATCCGGGCCGGCGGAAATTTAAACATACCGGCACACCGGGCGCGGAAGACGTGACCGCGGATTTACAAGCAAAACGTCATGAAATCACGGTGCAAAAGGAGAAAACATGACCATTACCGACTTTTTGAAAGCACTCTATGGAGACAAGGAATCCATGACCCTCAATGAGCTCACCCAGGCGGCCGAAGGTTTCAAGGGCGCAAAGTTTGTGGACCTGAAGGACGGCGGCTATGTGGATGAGGGGAAGTATTCCGATGTGTCCGCCAAGTTGTTTACCGCTAACAGCACCATCAAGACCCTGCGGGAAGCTGCCCAGGCTTTTGACGGTGTGGATGTGGCGGACCTCCAGCGGCAGCTGAACGATGAAAAGGCCGAGCGGAAAAAGGACCGGCAGAACTGGGAGCTTCGGGCCGCCCTCACCGGGGCCGGCTGTAAGGACCCGGATTATCTGCTTTTTAAGCTGGGCGACACGGTGGAATTTGCGGAGGACGGCAGCCTGAAAGACAAGGACGGCCTGCTGGAAACCTGCAAAAAGGATTTCGCCGCTATGTTCCCCGCCGACCCGCCTGCCGGAACCGGCAGCTCCGGAAACTTCCGCCGCGACCGGAACCCCGCCCAGAGCTCCCAGCGGGAGCAACTGGAAAAACAAATCAACGACCTGAGCCTGCCCCTGGCCCAGCGTATCTATGCCAAGGAGCAGCTCCAGAACTTACGAGAGGATGAATAATTTATGGCAAACGTAACCGGACAGGGCACCCTTTGGAACCTGCCCAACTATGCAGGGGAACTGTTTACCGCAGACCCTGTAAACACCCCGTTTTTGACCGCTATCGGCGGCCTCACCGGCGGGATGCAGACCGACAACTTCGAGTTTCCCACGGATAGCCAGTATTCCCTGCCCACGGCCAAACAGCCCGCCATCACGGAGACCGCTTCCCTGACGGCTCCGGCAGCCACCGGCATTGTGCGAAGCCAGAACACCAACGTGACCCAGATTTTCCAGGAGAAGGTGTCGATCAGCTATGTCAAGCTGTCCAACGCCAAGCGCATGAGCGGGCTGAACACCGCCGGCCAGCAGAACAACGTGCCGGACGAGAAGTCCTGGCAGATTGCCCGGGCCCTGGAGAAGATCGCCCGGGATGTGGAGTACACCTTCCTCAACGGCGTGTATGCCAAGGCCACCAGCGCGGACGTGGCCAACAAGACCCGGGGCATGATCGCCCTGTGTTCCGATGGCAACACCATTGCCGCCGGCAGCAAGAAGCTCACCAAGGCCAATCTGCAGGCGCTGTTCAAGAAGATGTACGATGCAGGCGCTGTTTTCCAGAACATGGTTCTGTGGGTGGGCTCTACCCAGAAGCAGATCATCACCGACCTGTACAGTTACGCCCCCACCGACCGGAACCTGGGCGGCACCAACATCAAGCAGCTGGAGACGGACTTCGGCAACATCGGCATTGCCCTGAACCGCTTTATGCCCCAGGATACGGTACTGGCGGCGGAGATGTCGGTGATTGCGCCTGTGTTCCAGCCGGTGCCCGGCAAGGGCAATTTCTTCTACGAGGCGCTGTCCAAGACCGGCGCATCCGAGGACGGCCAGATTTTCGGCCAGATTGGCCTGGACCACGGCCCCAAGTTCATGCACGGCACCATTACCGGCCTGACCGAGTCCTGAGAGGAGGCACAACATGGCTTTGACAGCTGACTATATCCAGTCCCTCAGCGGGCTGGCCCCGGAGCTCCGGGCGGTGCTGGTGGAACTGCTGGGGCAGATTCAGGCCGGTGGCGGGGACGCAACCATCGCGGACGGTTCTGTGACCCACGCCAAGCTGGCGGCCAATGCGGTGGAGGCCAACAACATCAAAGACGGCGCGGTCACTGCCGCCAAGATGGCCTCCGGCGTTATCCCGGAGCCCTACACCTTGCCCGCGGCCAACACCACGACCCTGGGAGGGGTCAAACAGGCTGCGGCGGTTACTGACCCGGAGGATGCAGCCGAGGCGGCGGCTATTGTTACGTCGTTCAAGGCCCTGACCGCCTCCCTGCGCGCCGCCGGCATTTTGCAGGCGTAAAGGAGAGATTCCATGGAACCCCTTAATGAGCTGAAGATCCTCTGCCGGGAAAAGCAGGTCCCCTATTTTGACGACGAGGAGCTCCAATACCAACTGGAGCGGGCCAACGGGGATGTGAACCTGGCCGCCTATCGCTGCCTGATTATCAAGGCGGAAAACTGCGCGGTGCAGGTCTCCGGGCTGACCCTGGCGGACACCCATACCTATTGGCTGCGCCTAGCGTCCTCTGTGCGGCCCTCCGGCTCCTGCATCGTGAAAGGCGGGTGAACCCATGGGGAAAGTACAAGAAGCCTACACCCTCTCCCAGGCCATCCAGCGACACGGCAGGGATTTCACGGTGGCCCGGGTAAAATTAAACGAATTCAAGGAGCCTGCCGGCGAGGAACCGGTGGGCTCTTTTCGCGGGCTGTTTCATGTCTCCACCGGTTTTTTGGACATTAACCTGGCAGAGGCAGGCCGAGTATCCAGCCGGAAATATCCCCAGCTGCTCCTGCTTTACACGGAAGACGTCCGGAAAGAAGACCTGGTGCGGTTGGGCGGCCGGACCTACGTTGTCACCGGCGTGGACGACGTGGGCGGCCTGCAACTCTGCACAGATTTATCCTTGCGGGAGGTATGACCATGCCCCTTGACTTGTCGGAAATCTATGACCGCCTGGGAGCGCTCCCGGAAAAAGTAGAAAAGGCAGCCCTGAACTACGGCAAAACCGCCGCTGTGAAAATCCATGCCCAGGCAGTGGCAGACCGGCCCTGGACAGACCGCACCGCCCACGCCCGGCAGCGGCTCCACGCCAGCGCCAAGCGAATTGATACCGGCATCCGGATTACCCTGGCCCACGGCGTGGAATACGGCGTCTATTTGGAGCTGGCCCATGAAAAGCGGTACGCGGTGATTTACCCCACCCTGCTGAAAATGGGGCCCCAGGTCATGGCGGGCCTGGAAGGGCTCTTCAACCGGGCGCGGCTGTGAGGTGTTTTCATGGACTGGCAGCAGATTTATCAGCATTTACAGGACGGAGGCTTTGACGTGTACGCCCTGGGGCAGCACCAGGGCAGATGCGCAGCACCCTATATCGTCCTGCGGAACAACGGCTGCACCCGGCCCGGGGCTTTGGAGCTGGGGCTGTACGAGCTCCTGCTTTATTGTCCCGTAGACCAGTACAGCCAGTTTGAGAAGTTTATCCAGGCAGTACAAGCCCGGATGAACCAGCTTTTTCCCGCGGCAAAGCTGGTGGACGGGCCGGGAATCCACTATCTGGACCCGGACGTGCTGGGCTATATGGCCAGCCTCACCTACCAGTGCCCGCGGGTGACCCATCTCAACGAAATTACTTACGGAAAGGAATGATTCAATGTCTGCAACTATCAAAAAGGCCGAAGGCATGAGCATGATTGATTGCGCCATGATTGTCATCGAGCCGGAGGATGGCTCCGATGGCATTGCCTTTACTTCGGCGTCCAGCCTGGGCGTGGAGGCCCAGACCCAGACCACCGACGCTATCCAGAATATCGTCAAGGGCGAGGTGAAAGCCCAGAAGCCGGAGCAGACCACGCTGACCGGCTATGCCTTGACCCTCACCGACACCACTATGATTATGTCCTTCCTGCCCATCCTTCAGGGCGGCACTCTGACCCTGGACGAGGACGACGTCACCCCTGTGAAGTACGAGCCCCCGGCCTCCGGCAAAAACGAGGGCAAGTCCTTCAAGCTCAAGGCCTATACCGCCATTATGGAGGGCGCCTCCATTGTGGGATACGGCTGTGTGACGTATCCCGGCTGTAAGGGCACGCCCATCCTCTGGAATTTTGAGGATGACGTGTTCCAGAGCAACGAGTACACTATCAATTCCACCCCCGGCGCGGGTGAAAAGCCCTTTACCTGGGAGCGGGTAGAGGAGCTGCCTACCTACACAAACCCTAATCCCCCTCTCGGCACGTTGACTGTCCAGAGTGCCGAGGGGGCGACAAACGGGACTACCAAACTGACGGTGACGCCCTCCTCCGCTGACTCCGGTAACAAGCGCGTATATAAAACCGCCGCTTCGGTACCGCTGCCGGCGTATGACGAGAGTGTTTCCAGCTGGACAGAGTTTACCGGTGCGGACGTTACCGCCACCAACGGTGAGCAGATTGCTGTGGTGGAGTGTACACAGGCTGGGCAGGCCCGCAAGGGCGGCACCGCCACCGTAGTGAGCAAAGCGGGCTCCTAACCCTTCCCGGCGGGTCGAGGGGAAATTCGGCCTGCTACCATCTATTTTTACAAGGAGGGCTGTTTTATGGCAGTGACCAAATTATCCGAAATCAAAAAATACAAAGACGGCGTGGAGGTAGAGCTTCCCGGCTGGGAGGACGGCTCCCTGTTTATCGCCAAACTCCGCCGCCCTTCCCTGATGATGCTGGCCGCAGAGGGGGAGATTCCCAACGCCTTACTGGGCGCCGCCGCCAAGCTGTTCAACGAGGGAACGGGAAAAGCGGATTTCAAGGAGAGCGCGGAGCTTTTCTCCCTGATCGCCAAGGCGTCCCTGGTTTCCCCATCCTGGGCGGAGCTGGAGGAGGCTGGCGTTTCTCTCACCGATAGCCAGTTGCTCTATATTTACAACTACAGCCAGACGGGGGTAGACGCCCTCCGCCGATTTCGTGAGCAGCGAGAATCTGCTGCGGCTGCTGGCCGTGGCAAAGCGGTATCGGGAAAGGCCCAGCGCCCTGCTGGAGATTGACGACCCCTACACCGCCTATTGCTTTGACGAAGCCTGCCTGTACATCCAGCGAAAACGGGAGAGGGGCGACGAACCCACCTACCGGCATAAGGCCACTTTTGAAGAATTGTATGGGCCCCTTCCATAATTTCACAAAAGCGGCTGAATGTTCTTTTATAGAATTATTTTTCTCTTTTACTCCGCTATAATGGGGGAAAAGGAGGGAATATTATGAAAAAATTGATTTCTGCAATGCTATGTTTAGCAATGTGCCTGTCTTTGTTTGTAGGATGTTCTTCTGCACCCGAAGAGTCTCCGAATTCTGATACTTCCAGCGCAGCGCTTTCGTCTGAATCGTCATCCGTATCTGAGGGAACTTCTTCAAATACAGGTGATGCGATAAATTCAGTTTATCCTGCGGCAGAAATAGAAATTATAGATGACCCGGAAGAGGGAATTTATAATTTGTCAGTGCAAATTCAGCCCGACGGCGATACGCTCGAAGAGGCTTTTTCAGAATATACACAAGCTATTCGGCAAATTACACTTTCATCCAGTTGCCAGAACGCTTTTAATGACCAAGAATTTTCTAAGGTTTTGTTTAAATATGAACCCCAAAACAGTATGACAGAACTGCCTAAATCAGAAATATTTTCGCTGGCATTAGAGCCCACAGACAACGTATACCGACTAATTCCAGATTCTATTGGAGAGGAATACACAGAATACGTTTCGTTTATTGCAAGCTGGTCGGAGTTAAACCCTACCGTATTTCTTAGTGATGACGATTCTCAAACTATGCTGGATTGTTTTGCTGATGCGAAATTAACCGATTTGTACGATGAGTCCTATATCTTGCAGAACTTAAAGTAAAATATAAGTTTATCAGAGTCAACCACGCCCGAAAGAGCGTGGTTTTCTTTTGCCCAATTTTAGGAGGTGAGCATTTTGCCAGTCAATTTAGGAAGCGCGGAGGGGTATATTGACCTTGATTTTTCCAGTCTGCTCAAAGGAGTGGATTCCTCCCTCTCCGCCATCAAAAAGCTGGACAGCGCCTATACAGAGTCGGAGTCCCAGCTGCGGAAAATGGAATCCCAGCTCAAAACCTCCGGAAGCGCTTTCCAGGCTGCGGCCCAGCAGTCCCAGCGGTTGTCCCTGGAACTGGAATCCGCCAAGAAAAAGGCTGATACCTACCGGAAGGCTATTGAAGGCATGGAGACTGCCAGCAAAAACGCGGCCAACGAGCAGGCGCAGCTGAAATCCAAAATAGAAGCTGCGGACGCACGGCTGGAAAAGGCAGAGCAGAAGGTCAAAAGCCTGTCCGATGCCTATAAAGCTGCATCCCAGGCCACCAAGGACGCGGCTAGTGCTTACGGAGAACAGAGTGAGGAAGCCCAGAAAGCGGCCGCCGCGGAAGAAGAGCTGAAAATTCAGCTGGAAAAAGCTACGGAGAAAGCCAATGCATACCGCAATGAGCTTTTGCAGCTGCAGGAGAAGCACGCCAAACTGGGGCAGGACATTGAAACAGCCCAGGAAAAAACCGCCGGGTTTCGCACAGAGCTAAACAACACCGAGGCCAAAATCAACGACCTGACCCGGGAACTGGCCGAGGCGGAAAGTGTGCTCCTGAATATGGGGACCTCCATGGAAAAGGTGGGCGGGAAATTTAAATCCGCCGGGGAAAAGATTGACCGGGTAGGCAGCGCCCTGAGCCTGGGCGTGACGGCTCCGCTGGTGGGCATCGGCACAGCGGCGGTGAACGCCGGCAACGACTTTGAGGCCCAGATGAGCCGCGTCTCCGCCATTGCGGACGCTTACGGAGACGAGCTGGAACAGCTTCGGGAACAGGCCATTGAGTTGGGCGCGTCCACTTCCTTTTCCGCTACCGGCGCTGCAGAAGCCATGGAAAACCTGGCTTCCGCCGGCTTTAAAACCCAGGAAATCATGGAAGCCATGCCCGGTATGCTGGATTTGGCGGCCTCTTCCGGGGAAGACCTTGCTACCAGTGCAGATATTGCCGCCTCTACCCTGCGGGGTTTTCAGCTGAACGCCTCCGACGCCGCGCATGTTGCGGATGTGCTGGCCAAAAACGCAGCCGACACGAACGCCGCCATCGTGGATACCGGCTATGCCATGAAATACATTGCTCCCGTGGCCGCTTCTGTGGGCTGGTCTCTGGAAGAGGTCACAGCGGCAATCGGCAAAATGGCCGACGCCGGCATTAAAGGCGAGCAGGCCGGCACCACCCTGCGGGGCGCCCTTACCCGCCTGATGAAGCCTACTGATGATATGTACGCTGTCATGGAGGATTTGGGCATCAGTTTTTATGATGCACAGGGGAAAATGAAGCCCCTTTCCACCATTATTGACGATTTACAAAAAAGTATGAAGGGCCTCACGGATGAGCAGAGAGACAACAATCTGGCGTATTTGTTTGGCACGGAAGCCCTTTCTGGCATGAAAGTGCTGCTGGCTTCCAGTAAGGAAGAGCTGGACCAAATGACCGAGGGCCTGGAAAACGCTGACGGAGCCGCCAAAAAGATGGCGGACACCATGCTGGACAACACCAAGGGCAGCATTGAGGAGATGAACGGCTCTCTGGAAACCGCCGGCATCACCATCCAGAAGCAGCTGGCGCCCTGGATTACCAAAGGGGCGGAAAAGGTCACGGAACTGGCCAACGAATTTGCAAACCTGGACGAAAACACGCAGGGCAGTATTCTTACCATGGCTGGAATTGCGGCCGCGTCCGGGCCAGTGGTCAAAGGACTGGGCAAAGTAACCGGCGGAATCGGCAAATTGGTGACCGGCACCGGCGGCCTTATCAAAGACCTGGGGAAGCTCTCCTCTGCCAAAAAAGCAGCGGAGGCTATTGGCTCCATTGGAACCTTTTCCACCAAATCCGTAGAGGGCGTGAGCGGGCTGTCTAAGGTGCTTTTCAAGCTGGGTTCCCCCGCCGGAATCGCTGTGATGGCCACTACGGCGGCAGTGGGGCTGGGCGTTGGCATCTACAGCGCCATGCAGCAGGCGAAACAGGCTGCCATTGATGCAGACTTGGAAAAACGTTTCGGAGACATCAGCCTCTCCATGGAGGAAGTAGAGGACATTGCCACCCAGCTGACCACCAACGACTGGACCATGCAGGTAGATGCGGTCATTGAGGCCAAGGGGAAACTGGACGAGCTGAAAGAGCAGGTGCAGACCTCTGTGGATGAAATCAACAAGCTGGGATGGAAAATCAATGTGGGTCTGGGATTGTCTGAGGAGGAAAATGAGACTTTCCGTTCGTCCATGGACAGCTTTGTCAATGATTCCATTGATTACATCCAACAAAAGCAGTATACCGCCTCCCTGGCCGTGGATGCCATCATGACCCCCGGCTCCAAATCCTATGAAAATGTCCGGAATTTTGTGGATGAATTCTACTCCGGCAGCCAGAAGGAAATGCAGGAGCTGGGTGAAACTATGGCGGCTGAGGTGGATAAGGCCCTGGTGGATGGGGTTATCACGGAAGACGAATATCTGAATATTCAGAGCATCCAGGCAAAGCTCCAGGAGCTTATCAATCAGACAGAAAATGCCCAGTATAATGCCAGAATCAAATCCATGCAGATGCAGGTAGAGGGCGGAAGCCTGAGCGCCGATAGCTTCAAGAATATTATGGACACTGCCGGAGAACAGCTGCAAAAGCAGATGGACGCAGCAGACCAGGCTTTTTTGGAAGTGGTTACCCCGCTCCAACTTCAACTCGAAAATGGGGAAATCTCCGAAGCACAGTACGAATCTTATCTAAAGGATGCCCAGGAAGATTTAAACCGCAAAAAAGGGGAGCTTGTTTTAGAAAACGTAATGGTAGGAATTGGAACTATTAAACCAAACTATGAATCTGAACTTGCTCAATTTCAGGATGAATTCTCTAACACAGTCTCTCGTGTAATTACAGATGGATACGATAACGCTTCCGGGAAAATTAATTATCTGCACTTGCAAGAGGCGATTGCTGAAAATTTTAATTCTATCAGTGATACTGCGCGTGGAGGAGCTCAGGAACTGTTAAAATCTATGGAGCCAAACACGCAGCAATTAGAAAAAATTGCGCAAGAATATGCAAAAATAGGAAAAATCCCTCCCGAAAATATTCGAAAAGGTCTTGAAGACACTTACGAATTACAGATGATGTCTGGAAACGTTGACTATCTGTATCGCTTTTTAGCAACACAAGTAGCAGAATCTCCCGAAATGCAGAATGCATTAGCGAAGGCAAAGGCAAATGGGCAAGATATTCCGGAAGAATTGGCCGAAGGCCTAAAGGATATGTACGGTCTGGAACTTGTGGAGAAAAACGGGGAGTATTTATGGAGAACCATAGGCAATCAGGCCCAGTCCAGCGCCGAAGTCATGCAGGATACCTTCCGGAAATATGGTCTATCCCTGCCGGACTCTTTGGCGGAAGGGCTGGACGCTAAAAGCGCCAGCCTCATCACCGCCACCATGACCTTGCTGGAAAATCTCAACAAGGGCAAGCAGCTCAAAGAAGCGGATTTGAAAAGCGTATTTTCCACTTTAGGTCTTGATCTCCCGGATGCCCTAATATCTTCCCTGGCCGGCAAAAACGCCGAAGTGCAGGCCCAAACCCTCCAGCTCTTGGCCAATGTGGAAGGGGCCGTGCCTCTCAAGGAAGAGGATTTGACCACCCTGTTTTCCAACTTGGGAATCAAAGTGCCCGATACCCTTATCGAGGCCATGGCCAGCAAAGAAGCGGATGTCCAAGGGAAGGCGCTGGAACTGCTCACCCAGCTGCAAAACGCGGACGAAGAAAAGCGGCCGGAAATTTTGGCCCAGATGCTTGACCTTGGCCAGGAGGTAGATGCAAACCTGTGCAGCGGTATTGCCAGCAAGCTGTCTCTGGTAAAAGACGAGGCCAGCGGCATGATTTCTGTTATCGATACCACTACCGGAACGCAAATCACAAAGATCACCCGTCCTTTTGCCGAACGGCTTGCGAAAATGGGTGCCAAAGGCTTTGACGCAATGGAAGATGAAATCAGCAACAAAAAACTCGATGCACCTGATGTGGGAGAAATCAGCACGCAACCCGTTAAAGACTGGCGAAGAAATGCGCAGGGATATTTGGATGACCATAAGTTAGAGGCCAAATTTAAGCCCCTCCCCAGTGGCGTCAGCGGGCCTTGGCTTGGTGGAAATCTGCCGCGCAACGCCGACGGTGGAATCATCCGGAACCAGACCCTTTCCTGGCTGGCAGAAGGCGATAAGCCGGAGGCGGTGATCCCGCTGTCCACAGAGAAACGCGCCCGGGGGCTGAAACTGTGGCGGCAGGCCGGTGAAGAACTGGGCGCTATGGACGCCGCCCGGGACGTCCTGCGCAGCACTCCCGGCGGTTCCAGCTCCAGCGGAACCGACTACCGCCGACTGGCGGCTGCTGTGGCGGCAGAGCTGCGCCGGGCCCCCATTGAGGTCAAGCCGGAATTCTACGTAAGCTCCGGGGATGTATACCTGGAAGGGGAATCCGTGGGCCGCAGCCTGGCCCCGGTAATTGATTCCCAGCTCAGCCGGCTGCAGGAAAGGAGGAAGCGCGGCGGATGATTGTAGAGCATATTTCTTTTGACAACTACGACCAGGAGGACTGGGAGCTGTTTCCGGTGAGCGTAGCGCTCCCCTCTCCCGCTCCGAAACTGTATACAGTGGATGTGCCGGGTTCTTCTAAGCAGCTGGACTTTTCCGAGGCGCTCAACGGGCAACTGCAATACCAAAACCGCACGGTTACCATGGTGCTGCAATGTTTTGCAGCGGAGGACGACCGGCCCAACATGGAAGTAGAGTGTAAAAACGCCCTGCATGGGCGCAAGCGGAAAATCCAGCTGGACGCGGATCCGGATTATTACTACTGGGGACGGTTGTCCGTGGACTGGGCCACAGAGCCTGCCATCGACACGGTAACCATCACCGCGGACTGCGACCCGTACAAATACAAGCTCTCGCCCACCGTGCGGGAGTTTGACGTGAGCGGGAGTGAGGGCCTGGACATCATCCTGCAAAACGACCGGATGCCCACGGTGCCGACAGTCACCACCGACGCCGAAATCACCGTAGAGTTTGGCGAGAGCACCATCGTGTTCCAGGCCGGAACGCGCAAGGCCCCAGCCCTGCTCCTGCTGGAAGGGGCCAACCATATGACCCTCACCGGCACAGGGCACATCAAATTTGAGTACCAGGAGGGGGCGCTGTAATGTATCAAGTCTACTGCGACGGCCAGATCATCCACGACCCGCGCTTGCAGGGGTATCAGCTGGTTTCTCCGTCCCTCTCGCTGGAGCTCAACAAGACCGGGACGTTTACCTTTACCATGTACCCGGACCACCCGGGGTATGGAGTAATCTCCAAGTTAAAATCCATCATCGAAGTGAAAAAAGACGGGGCTGTTCTCTTCCGGGGACGGCCCCTTTCCAGTAAAGAGGGCTTTTACAAGCAGCTGGACTACACCTGTGAAGGGGAGCTGGCTTTCCTGCTGGACAGCCGGGTGCGGCCCTTTGAAATGGCCGGCGGCGTGTCGGAACTGTTTTCCTACCTCGTCCAGCAGCACAACGCGCAGGTGGAGGAGGCCAAACAGTTTAAGGCCGGGCAAGTAACGGTTACCGACCCCAACGACTACATCAACCGGAGCAACGTAACCTACGAGACCACCTGGGACATCCTCAACACCCGGCTCCTGGACACCCTGGGCGGGTATTTCTGGGTGCGGCATGAGCCGGACGGGGTGTATCTGGACTATCTGGCAGACTTCCCCTATACCAGCGACCAGCGGATCACCTTCGGGGAAAACCTGCTGGACTATTCCCAAACCCGGAGCGGGGATGAAATCATCACCGCCCTGCTGCCCCTGGGGGCCAAGCTCACCGACAGCGAGGGTAAGACCACCGAAGAGCGCCTGACTATTTCCTCCGTCAACGACGGTAAGGACTACGTTTACGACCAGGAGGCAGTGGACCAGTATGGCTGGATATTGGGCACCCAGACTTGGGACGATGTGACGCTGCCAGGCAACCTGAAGCAGAAAGCCCTGGACGCCCTCAACGAGCAGATTAAAACAGTATCCACCATCGAGATGAGCGCCGCCGATCTGTCCCAGATGGACGCCTCTTTTGACGATTTCCGCATCGGCCAGTATGTGTTTGTGGACTCCCCTCCTCACGGCCTGGACGCAGAGAAATTTCTGGTGGAGAAAATGAGCCTGCGTTTGGACGACCCCGCCCAGAACCAGCTGACCTTTGGC
>ERZ1643246.702-NODE-702-length-41101-cov-34.814964_pt1 | contig 41101 bp, 33 predicted proteins | sample MGYA00579265_ERZ1643246 | MGnify/ENA primary metagenome ERZ1643246 (study PRJEB29033, sample SAMEA4952261) | chicken gut metagenome | biome: Broiler Chicken; feature: Gastrointestinal Tract; material: Caecum | place: Ireland | collected 2018 | study: Broiler... | reverse complement strand
AATTTGGTCTCGAACGCCCGACACTTGAAGGTTAGTTTCTCCCGACCCGAATACTGAAGCGACGGAGGGATGAGTGCAATCATTCCTCCGTCGCGCTTTTGGAATAGATTCAAGATAGGGGATAGAAACCATGTGATTGTGATCTGATTAACACGCATACGCCTGTCAATTTTCCAGCCGATTGAGCTATGGCAGGATACAATCTTAAAACAGATGATTTTCGAGACAACAAAAAACGCGATGGAACGATATGTTCCATCGCGCGGTGGCTGCCCCTCTCGGACTTGAACCGAGGACACCCTGATTAACAGTCAGGTGCTCTAACCGACTGAGCTAAGGGGCAATATATTGTAGGTACGCTGATTTTCGGTGCCCTGATTAACATACAAGCGGTAGGCGAATGATGCTAAGGAAGAAATGCAAAACATTAACCACGCATCGTTGGCTCTAAAATAGCGGATTTTGTCGAAAAGTAAAAAATATAGCGTTATTATGATAATAATTTGCTTGAAAATGATTTTTCCTGCCAATGATGTGAAGGCAAACGGAAGAAGCAAAAAATAACGTAAATGCGAGAAAAGCGCCTACGGCTTAACGTTGCAGACGCTTTTCTTGGTTTTCCCGGTACAGGACAGGAAGAAAGAATAGTTTGATGTGAGGTTAAGGTTAATGGCGTAGCCTCGCCGGATCTCAACCCGCTGGTAGAGCTCCCGCAAGATTTCGCGCTGTTCCTCTTCTGCGGCAGTGGGTAATATACGTTTCCACCTTAGGACAGTGGCGTATAGGAAAGACAGGTTTCGAGAAATGTATTGCAGATGTTGATTTTGGGCGTTCAACCGATTTACCCAGCCGGACAAGCGATTGCAAATTGTATTCTGTTCGTGAATCAGAGCGCTCAGTTCTTTGGCGGTATATTTGCTTCTGCCATCTAGAACGCGAACCACTTCATTTTCTCTCTTGGAGAGTTCTGCCTTTGCCGATTCCAGACGGTCCTTTTCTTCCTGTGAACGCTGCTTTGCTGCTTTGCGCTTATTCTCCAAGGCTTTCCGTAAAGAATCTCTGAATGTGCGGTAAATAGATCCAGCAGGGTAGAGGTCTGCCGCAGAACCATAGAATCTACGGTTTCGGCTGTATAGGTGGATTGTCCGCGCTCAGTAAGCTGCGTTTTCCGACAGACAGGACAGACATACTGAGTTTTGTTTCGCCGGGAGTTTTCAGCCGGGCAGCTGGTGGAAAGACGATGGCCACAGGTGCCGCAAAAGAGAATGCCGGAAAGGAGTGCCGGCTTTCCCTTTCTTGGTATCGAGCGCCGCTGAACTGTAGCCACAGAACGCTTGGCAAGAATTTGGTTTGCCTTTTCAAAAGTGGTCTCATCAATGATCTGCAAAATCGGAATATGTGGTGAGGCGACGTCCCGCTTTATTATGTATCCAAGGTAAGCGCGGTTCTGCAGAATGCGCTTAATTGTCCGACATTGGAATTTAGCGCCTGCCCGTGTGCGCAGCCCTCGCTGGTTCAGATCGTTGGCGAGAGTCGTGGTGCCAATTTGTTCGGAAACGGTCCGAGCAAAAATCTCTTTGACAATGGCGGCCTCTTCGTCGCAAACCAGAAGATCCTGAACAGGCTTCCCCTTTTTGTTTCGGCGTCCGGTGTAGGCCAGGCGATATCCATAAGCAACAGGGCCACCGGTATAATAGCCTTCCTGGTGCATCTGGCGAAGCCGTGTCTGGATGCGCAGGGAGGTGTTTTTTGACTCTCCTTCACCCTGCCAGTAGCGAATGTAATTGAGCAGTCGATCTGTATGACTGTCCAGAATTTGTTCGCCCTCTTTGACACTTATAACGCGGATGCCGTGCTTGATAAACCATTCGACAACGAAAGGTGTTTCATCACTCCGACGCCCGATTCTGTCAAACATAAATACGAGCAGGATGTCAAAACGCTTCTCGAGCGCGTCCTCGCGCAGCTTCTGCAGGGCGTCTCGATCTTCGGCTGGAGTTTTGAACGCCGAAATGCCGCACTCCTGGTATTCTTTGATGATCCACAGCCCGTGCTCCCGTGCGTATTCCTGACACGCCTCCCGCTGCATGGGGATATCATTATGATCGGCTTGAGCCGTTGTAGAAACCCGGTATAGGCAGCAGACACGGAGTAGCATGGTGAAAAATCCCTTTAGCTATTGCTTACATAAGAAACATCAGAACCAATGCGTAATCCCCAAGGATACGGTGGAGTGGCATTCCTACAATAGTGATATATGATTATTTCAGGGTCATAGGTATTTTTATATCCTTGGCCAAGAAGAAATGTTAAATCGGAGGAGGATGAAATGACTAGGTGTACCGTCTTTATACCTTTGGCTTTGCATTCACTGCGCAGGTGATGCCAGAAATACTGACACCACTCAATTTGTAGTTGAACGGTATCGATGGAGTCCCTTTCTAGTATTTTATCATCTTCGAAAGAAAACTTCATCTCCCAGGCAACTTTTGAGTTGAAACATTCGGTATCCTGGCTACAAATTTGAAAGCTGGTTTGAATAATCGCCAGCAATTGGTCTCCGTTACCGGTTTTACTAAAATCTACAAGATGGGACTTGAGGTTGGGTCTCTTGTACATTTTTGTTTCGGGGATGGTAGGAAGTTCCTCAAAGTTGGTAGCCCCTACTTTTTTGTGGAGAGCAGTAACCTTGGCAAAACGATCCCCTATCATAGTTCCAGCAAGAAAAATGAAAGGTGTATGTGCGATTCCCGTATAGAATATGAGAGTATCGCTAATATAATTTCTTTTGAAATCTTCTATTGTTTGTGTCTGACTAGTTACAGCTTTACAAATGGTTTCTTTAGATATTTGTTTGGTATTCAAAAAATCGTAAAGATCAATTTTGATAGGAACTACTTTGTATTTTTTGGAGATACTGGAATCCACAGGGGCAAGGTTATCTGGATCCATTGAGTTGTGGAGGATTCGATATGCGAGTGGTTTAGAGAATCCACCAAGCAACAGTAAAAAGAAGAAAATAAATGCGAGTACACCTAAAATAATAGAGGTGTTAGGAGAAATAATAAAAGCATAAATATTAGGGGCGGCGGTTGGAAGGTTATCAACAAATGATTTTAAAGGGGCGTATACCGGAGTTGCTGTGGCAAGATTACCCATGCCAATGCTGATACAAAAGAAAAGAAACGATACAAGGAAGCAAGTTAATATTAATTTATGGAACTTACCGATTTTTCCAAACCAAGAATGGCATACGGAATAGAATTTTAACCACAAATTATAGGTCTCCTTAGATAATGAATGCAGCAGATACTTAATGTCAGTCCGGGTCATATATCTTTTATAGCACCTGATTCCATAATATAGTTTTGACTTCATATGGTGAATTGCTTAAGGGGCAATAATGCCAAATACGAAAAGCTTTTGTTCCAGCAATAAGGTGAAAGTGAGATATGGAACTCTCTTTGCCAATCCTTTTCCAGTTGCGCAAATCCATGGACGAATAAGAAGGGATGAGCTCGGGATGAGTATGCCATTCACCAACGTATGCGTAAATATTGTTTTCACGCTGACGTAAAGTAGTAAAAAATTCAATATGTTTCGGATCTTTTCGTAAATAACGAGTCCTTTTACAGACGTCTAACGGCATTGGAACAGTGCAATGGTCTATAATCCAATTGCCTGTGGATATTATTTGCCGCCCAATCAAAACACCGCCACTCTCGCTAGAGAGACAAGCAGTCTGACGATATTGATATATTTGATCCAAAACACTTTTAGAAATTTTTATTTTGTAGTTTTGGTAAGAAAAAGTCATGACGTTACCCCATCAAGCGGAACTAGCTGGTCAAGTGGTGTGACTTGCATAGAGTCATTTTGGGTCAGGAAAGCAGGAGACATTTTAAATCCTGCCTTCTTAAAATAAAACGCATCACCTTTTAGTGAAATGAGCGAGTTAGGGCGATAACGTTGATCAAAGTAAGCAAAAATACTATCTACACAAAGAGCTGCCGATTTGATTGAGACGGTGGCAGCGTATGGAACAAAGGAATTTGAGCAGCCAGAAACTTGGCGTGTTATTTTTTGACCTGGAGCACAATAGGCTGTTAAGTCATAAAGATCGCCCGATGAGGAATCGTGGTAAAATAGGTTTTCATATGATGCGGCCCCATCGTTGTTTATAATGGCAACATGACAACCGAGGTCAAGCGGCTCATTCCATACATAAAAAGTTGGAACTTGTATATGCGCAGAAATAAGTTGTCGATTTATCCAACGATTAACATTATGGTTCCCTGTGGCGGACACAATAAAACTGTACTGCGAAAAATCAATGGCACAATCCTCTAGTGCATTTTGAATTGTGTCTGCAATAGACTTGACATTCAAATTTGGGATGTCCGTATGTAGTTGCTTGCTAAGAGCGTCCGTTTTATATTCGCCAATATGACATCGACCCAGATAATGTCTATAAATATTTTCGGCCCTTAACCTGTCTGGATCGATTAGTGTGATATCGCTTATACCGCTTTGAGCTAATTGGCTGGCAAGATAACCACCGATAGAGCCACATCCTATGAGCAAGCAGCGATGATTAAGGTTCGAAGTATATGCAGTTCTTTGTTTTAAATAAGGGGGATCCATTTGCTGAAGACACAAAGGATATAATATGGAATTTTGCCCCAAGCGCAATTGAAGGAAACCGTTATCCTCAACGAAGTCGCTTTCGGGCGCGAAAAAGCCAAGAATATTTTCCGTTTCATTTGGTTGCCTGATCAGAACTACAAGTAGTTTGTCGCGGCCGATGTGATGAAATTGCTCACGGATTTGTTTAATTGGTACCTTTCGGAGCAAGTCGTTTACAAAAGAAAGAGAAAGATCCTTGCGAGGGTCTGGAGGGTAGAGAAAGTTTTTGGGATGGAGGCGAATGTATCCTCCATTTCTTTGTGGGCCCGATATCTTCCAGTCAGAGAAGGCGTGATAATCTTCTGATATATAAATAGTACAAGAAGGATTCTTTTGGCGAGGCATTCGGTTGGGTTGCAAAACATAACTGAGCTTCCCTGAGTCAGATGGAAACGGCGCAATACAGCATGAATGAAGACTGTTGGGCAGAGCGTTCCAGTAAGAAGAAAACTCGTTGATCAGATCAATTTTATTATGTCCATTCAGTCCGTCAGCTAAAAGTGTTATAACCTGATGAATGCACTGTCCTAGGAGACCAAAAAAGTCTTGGTCAATAATAGTGCCCTCCAAATCGAAAAGACAAATCTTGTTGTTTGTTTCAACATGAGGAAGAAAAGGGCGATCAAAGGTGTCGCTTATATAGAAATCAAAAAGATTCTGCTCCCAATCTTCCGGAATACCAATTATTAGAGGAAATTGAGTTGCCTCTACAACGAGTCCGCATGTGATGACATAGAGATACGAATGTTGTTTATATTGCGTCTTTTCTCGTACGGAAATATTGCAGACAGAAGGCTCGTCGAGTAGAAAATTATGGATTTCCGTAGCAGTCATTGTCAAACTCCGGATGCACTTGATGATGGAATGTAATTGCGCTGAGGTTTGGAAACGTCCTTGGCGTTGGGAACCTCAAAATCGTCCCCAAAAACACGGCGCAGAATTCTGCATTGCTCGACTTCATCCGCTTCGTCTCTTGCGGATTTCAGGTCAGAGAGTAGCTTATCAAGCTTCTCTTTGAAATCGGTGCATTGAACATCAGACATTTTACTGAAAACGTCAGAGGGATACTCAAACCTTAATGTAAGCGGCAAGTAGTAATGGATTCTATAAAGAAGTTTCCCAGTAGAAGCTGTACTACTGTAGTTGAATTTGTTAGCGATGCATTCACATATATCAATTAGAGATTCAATATCATTATTTTCGTCAATTGTATATGAGTGGTTATAATAATAATCGGCGACCATGAGAGTGATACCAATGCTTGGGGGTTCTGCGTGCCCCAAACTAGAAAATTTGAGATTTTTCCAACGTTTTAGATAGCGGACTACACGACGGAATTGCTCCTTATGAGCCGATGTTTGGTCCATGATGTAATCGATAAGTCCCTTTGGATCAGACCGTTCCCAGCAAGCATCCTCAGAAGCTGCATTCTTGCCTCTTGCTAAATATAATTGGCTGTTATGGCCATCTGGATTTTCATATGCGTAGGTGACCAAATCAACATGGAATGCTGCCTCGCCGTTCTTTTTATAGGTTACAGTTACGCAAGGCTTTTTGATTTCGGCACCATATTCAGTGTGGTCTTTCAATATGTCCTGAATGATTTCTTTGAAATAGAGAGGAGTATAGTCATTTTTACAAACATTGAAGCGAAGTCCGACGTCAATATCGTATTCTTTGCCATCTAAGGGAATTACACCGGTGTACATACTGTAACTTCCTTGATCTAATTTTTCGAAGGTGGGCAATCTGTCGCTGTTAGATAGAATTCCACAAAGTATATCGCGCTTCTCTCGCAGTTCGGCATTTGTATCATAATCCAATTTGATTTTGTTGTGAAAGTTTTTAAAGCGTTCTTGCAGAGCCATTTAGATTTCACTCCTTTAAGTTTTATCAGTTACGGGAAAAGATTAGATCAATTATACTATTGATTCTTGTGGTTGTCAAACGCGAAGGCCACAACATATAGTGCCCTTCAGCTGGGACGCTGATTAACAGTCAGCCGCCTGCCGAAAATGAGAAACGAAGAAAACCAACGCAGAAATTTAAGACAAAATCTCTTTAAGTAAAGAGATGGACAAACAAAAAGCGATAGAACGTAAAAGTTCTATCGCTAAGTGGCTGCCCCTCTCGGACTTGAACCGAGGACACCCTGATTAACAGTCAGGTGCTCTAACCGACTGAGCTAAGGGGCAATATTTTCGTAGCTATGCCAAAAACAGCATATAGCCAACGATGTTAAGGAACTGATCTCGAACATTAACCTCGCATCAGCGGCACTAACCGACTGAGCTAAGGGGCATTATTTTCGTAGCTATGCCAAAAACAGCATATAGCCAACGATGTTAAGGAACTGATCTCGAACATTAACCTCGCATCAGTGGCACTAACCGACTGAGCTAAGGGGCAATATGCTGCTGAAATCAGCTTTATTATTATAGCCCCGGCCATAGGGTTTGTCAAGTATTTTTTTTCGGGATTTTGCGCGGGGGCGCGGCGGGCGGGTCAGCGGCGGGCGTTGCGCTGCCAGATGGCAAACAGGCCGTCCAGGATCAGCGTGTCGCGGTAGCGGATGGGGGTGCGGCAGGCGGCGCGGATGCTTTGGGGCAGGCTGCCGGTGGCGATGACCGGGGCCTCCGGCGCGCCCAGCTCCCCGGCAAAGCGGGCTGCCATGCCGTCCAGCATGGCGGCGGTGCCGTTGACAATGCCGCTGTGCAGGCTGTCGGCGGTGTTGGCGCCAAACAGCGCCTTGGGGCTGGTCTCCAGCTCCACCTGGGGCAGCTGGGCGGTGTTGCGCACCAGCGCGTCCAGCGCCAGGCCGGGGCCGGGCAGGATGGCGCCGCCCACGATGCTGCCGCCGGCGTCCACCGCCAGCATGGTGGCGGCGGTGTCCAGGTTCATCACGATCAGCGGCGGCTGGGCCAGGCGCAGCGCGGCCACCACCGCGCACAGCAGCTCCCCGCCCAGCTGGGCAGGGTTGTCCATGCGGATGCGCACGCCGCTTTTCAAGCCGGGGCCGACGGTCATCAGGGGGGCCTGGGTCATTTTGCCGATGGCCTCCCGCACGCGGGGGGTCAGCGCCGGCACCACGCTGGCCAGGATGGCGCTGTCCAGCTCCAGCGGCGACACCCCGTACAGCTCCAGCATGTTGACCAGCTTGTAGACCAGCTCGTCCGAGCTGAGGGCGCTGTCGGCAAACAGCTTGGCCGAAAAAGCCAGCTTGCCGTCGCGGGCGTAGCCGCCGCAGGTGATGTTGGTGTTGCCGATGTTGATGGCCAAAAGCATGGGGGTGCCCCTTTCTGCGGGATGCGGGAACAGTGTTACCTGCTTATTATACGCCGCCCGGCGCAAAATGCAAGGCGGCGGGGTCAGCGGTCCTTGGTAAACTCGTACAGCAGCGAGTTGAGGATATCCAGCTGGCGGGGCGTCAGGGTGCGGGCGCCCCTGAGGTTGGGGCTTTGCAGCTCCACCACGATGGTCTGCACCAGGCTGCGCTGGGCGTCGGTCAGGCCCTCGATGGGCAGCATCTCCCGCTTGTCGATGCCGGCCAGGTAGTCCAGCGAGACGCCGTACAGCGCCGCCAAACTGGTCAGCACGTCCAGCGGCGGCGCGCGCAGGTTGGACTCGTACCCGCTGATGACCGACTTTGCCTTGTTCACCTTGCGGCCCAGCGCCTCCTGCGACCAGCCCTTCGCCTTGCGCAGCGCCTGAAGCCGCGCGCCCATATCGTACATCTGCGGCGCCCCCTTGCAACACTTGTTACAAGTAGTCTACCGTATTGACGTTCTGTTATTGCTGATTTATAATAGATAAAGTTGATTATAACAGAACGAAACGCGGGCGCGGCGCCGCCTGCCCGCCGGGCGGCGCGCCGTCACAGATGCCGGAGAGAACGGTTATGCCGCCAATACAGCGAGTGTTTCGCACAGAAGAAAGGGGAAGAACACGCCATGGATCCCTGCCGTCCGGCAAAAAGCCGGCAGACCCTGCCGGTGATGCGGTACAAAAATATCGAACTGGACCTGGAGACCAGCCGCGCCAGCAAGGACGGGCAGCCGGTGGCGCTTTCGCCCAAGGAGCTGTGCCTGCTGGCGTTTTTGCTGTGCCATCGGGGGCAGGCGTTCTCCCGCGCGGAACTGCTGGACCGGGTGTGGGGCGTGGCCACGCCGCTGCGCACCCGCACGGTGGATATGCACATCCGCCAGCTGCGGCGCAAGCTGGGGCCGGAGCTGGACATTTCCACCGTGTTCAAGGTGGGCTATCGCCTGAACTGACGGCGGGCACTTTCTGCACAGGATCCGGGGGCTGCCGCGCGGCAGCCCCCGGATTTGTGCGGTATTCTTTTGCCGTCCGGTCAGGCGGCGGGATATTCGGGCTCAGTCATCCCAATCGTCGTCATCGTCGTCGCCGTCGTCATTGTCATCATCCCAGTCATCGTCGAGGTCGTCCCAGTCATCGTCGCTGTCATCGTCGTGGAGGTCATCCCGGTCATCGTCCCAATCGTCGTCGTAGAGGTCGTCCTGGCCGTCGTCCCAGTCGTCGTCGTAGAGGTCGTCCTGGATATCATCCCGGTCGTCGTCGTAGAGGTCATCCTGGCTGTCATCCCAGTCATCGTCGTGGAGGTCATCCCGGCCGTCGTCCCAGTCGTCGTCGTAGAGATCATCCTGGCCGTCGTCCCAATCGTCGTCGTAGAGGTCGTCCTGGATGTCATCCCGGTCATCGTCGTAGAGATCGTCCCGGCCGTCATCCCAATCGTCATCGTAGAGATCATCGCGGTCGTCATCGTCAGCGCCGTCCCGCTCGGCCTCGGTCACCTTGCCGGTGACGGCGTTCACTTCATACTCGTACTCGACGCCGTCCAGCACGAACTCCAGCTCATACTCGCCGTCCGACAGGTCATACTCCCGCTCGACAAACTGCAGGTCATCCCGCTGCAGCTGGGCGGACAGCACCTCCTGGGCCGCCTCGGCGCTGATGTAGCCCTTGTCGCCGTAGGCATCGTCGTAGTCGTCCTCATCCAGCGTCACGGCGCGGGAGCCGATCTGCCCGCTGGCGGATGCGCTCTGCGCGGCGGCGGCCAGCTCTTCCAAAAAAGCCTCGCCGGGCTGGGCGGAGCCCTGTTCCAGTTTGAGCACGATGTTGCGCTCGTGGCCGCTGATGGTATCGTCAAAGTAGCCGCCCTGATGGATGCGGCCCACCAGCTCGCCCACCACGTCAGCGCAGGCCCGGCCCTCGTAGCCGGTATAGCCGCTCAGCACGGCCAGCGCGTCGTCGTTTTTGCCTTCCAGCGTCAGGACGCTGCCGGCGGCGTCGTAATCCATCTCGATCTCGGGGTTGACGCTCAGCAGCACCGTGCCGGCAGGCTGTGTTTCGGCGGCGGCGGGCGTCGGGTCGGCTGCCGGAGCCACCGGCGCGGCGGAGGCCGGCGGGGCGGTGTCGGAGCAGGCGGTCAGGGCCAGGGCGGCGCTTGCTGCCAGGGCCAGAAGGATGCTGTGCCGGTTGATGTGCTTTTTCATGGGGATTCTCCTTTTCTTTTGGTTTTGGGTTTTGCTTCTTTGTGGGAAGGATACGCTGCCGTGTCTGGAAAACCGGGGTCGCCGCAAAATTTTTTTGGTCTGGGTCCCTTTTTTTTCGCCGGGTCTTGTTTCCGTTCCCTTGATTTTGCTTACACCAGAAGAATACGGCCCCGGTCTGCCAAAACCGGGGCCGCGGAGAAATTTTTTTCAAAAAAGGCGGGGCGCCAAAATGACGGTCCGCCGCCGGGGGTCAGTCATCGTCCCCGTCGTCATCATCGTCCCCGTCATCATCATCGTCCCGGTCGTCGTCATCCTCCCGATCGTCGTCGTCATCGTCGTCATCATCGTCATCATCGTCCGGCAGGGCGGGCGGCGGCGTGGGCGCAGGTGTCGGGGCCGGTGTGGGTGTGGGCGTCGGCGTGGGCGTAGGGGTCGGCGCAGGCGTTGGGGGCGGGGTGGGCTCCGGCGTGGGTTCCGGCAGATCACCCAGGCAGACCACGATGCTCTCGCCGTAGGCTTCCTCCAGCCCGCGGGTCAGGGCGGCTTCCTCGCCGGCGGTCCAGTCCCCGTCCCTGCTTTCCACCGTCAGGGCGACGGCATCGCCGTCGGACAAAAATCCCATCGCCATGGCCCGGTCCACCAGCTCCACCGTGACGGTCTCGGCCTGTTTGCCGGCAAAGTCGTAGCCGTCGGCCAGCGTGTCGCCGTCGGGGTTGCAGCCCTCCAGCGCCAGCACGCGCCCGCTGCGGCTGAGGGTCAGCTCCACCTCGGGGTTGATGCGGATATTCAGCGTGCCGTAGGCGGTGTAGCCGGGCCGGTACCAGCCGAAATATCCCAGGCAGAGGCAGGCGGCCAGCCCGGCAACCGCCGTCAGCGCCGGGGCAAAGCGCAGCGGGGTCAGGCGGGCGGCGCGCAGCGGGATGACGTCGGTCACCCGGTCGCCCGGCTGGTAGCCCCGGTTGGCCACCTTGAGAAAGCGCCCGGCCTCGTCCAGCACCACCGCATAGGCGGGGTGCGTTTCCATAACAAGATAGGTCATTGCGCCCTCCTTTCCCGCGGGGCAAGCTGGCACAGGTGGCCCCGGATGATCTCGTACCCGTTGGTAAAGGCCAGCAGGATCGCAAACAGATACCGCCGGTGCCGTTCCATCGTCTTTTTGTCCACGCCGGAGCCCTGCGCCAGCTCCGCCATGGGCAGGCGGCCGGTCTGCACCATCCGGTCCAGCAGCGCCGGGTTTGACCGGGCGTAGTCCAGCACCCGGCGGCAGGCGTCCAGCGTGCGCTGCTGCCGGGGGCAGTTGTCTGCCACGTCGCTGAAACAGATGCCGTACTGCTCCAGCTGCGCGCCGAAGGCGGCGATTTCCTGGCGGCTGGTCAGGCGCAGCTCGCTGGCGTCCAGCTCATCCCTGGCGGGCAGGGTGTCGGCCAGCGTGCGGCCGTCCTCGCCGGCGGATGCCTGCATGGACACCTGGCCCCGGTGGCGGCGCTCGGCGCGGAAATGGTCGATCAGGCGGTTGCGGATGGCCCGCGCGGCGTAGGGCAAAAAGGCCCCGCGCCCCTTTTCGTAGCTGAGGATCGCCTCGTAAAAGGCCAGCAGGGCGATGCTCAGCTCATCCTCGTGGCCCTGCTCGATGGCCTGCCGGGTAAAGCGGACCGTCTCGGCCCGCACAAACGGCAGATACTGCTGTACAAAAGCGTCCGCCGCCGCGGTGTCTGTCTTTGCCGCATAGACAGCCTGCACGATGGCGTGTTCCAGGGTGACCATACTGCTTCCTCTCCGCCCCTTTCCTGTGCAGTATGCAGAATACGCAGCCGCCTGCCGGAAACCGGGGTCCTTTTTGCTGTCCGGCCGCTTTTTTTGCAAAAGACCGGTGCTGTCATTGTAACAGGCGGAGGGGGCGGGGTTCTATCAGGAACAGGTCAAATCGGTGTAATATTCTGGTAAAGCGGCGCAGACGCAAAAAGAAACGCGGCATGAAAGGCAAAAACAGCCTTTCACGCCGCGCCGCGTTTTGTCAAAGCGATTACTCAGCCTTGATCGCGCCGGTGGGGCAGACGCCCTCGCAGGCGCCGCAGTCAACGCAGGAAGAGGCGTCGACTTCAGCTTTGTCGCCCAGGGTGATCGCGCCAACGGGGCAGGTGTCAACACAAGCGCCGCAAGCAACACACTCGTCGGTAACCATATGAGCCATAGTGAAACTCCTTATCTCCGTGCTGATTGAATTTGCCCCCGGCGGCACTGCACGGCCAGCCGGCCGGCGGCAGACAGTAAAGCCTTAATAAGATTGCCCGGACTTTACTGGATAAAATCATTGTACCATTGAACCAGGCAGTTTGCAAGCCCAAATCGCCGAAAAAGTCAGGGCGCGGGGGCGGGTCAGTCCTGCTTGTCCGCAGGGCGGCGGGGGGCGCGGCGGCCGCCGCGCAGGTAGACGCAGTCCTCCCGCTTGTAGATGCGGGGCGGCAGGCTTTCAACGCTGCTGCGCACTTTCAGCGTGCCGGCAATGACGTTGACCTCGGTGACGACGCCCTCGCCGTCGGGGGTGCGCACCGTGCTGCCCACCGGGGGCGTGATGGAGTTGAGATACTCGTAGCTTTTCTGCTCGTAGGCCAGGCAGCACATCAGGCGGCCGCAGGCGCCGCTGATCTTGGCAGGGTTCAGCGAAAGGCCCTGCTCCTTGGCCATCTTGATGGACACAGGCTGGAAATTTTTGAGGAAGCGGCTGCAGCAGAAGGGCTGCCCGCAGATGCCCAGGCCGCCCAGCATCTTGCTCTCGTCCCGGACGCCGATCTGGCGCAGCTCGATGCGGGTGTGGAAATGCCCGGCCAGGTCCTTGACCAGCTCGCGGAAATCCACCCGGTTGTCGGCGGTAAAGTAAAAGATCAGCTTGCTGCGGTCCAGGGTGTACTCGGCTTCCACCAGCTTCATGTCCAGGCCGTGGGCGGCAATGCGCTGCTCGCACACCTGGAAAGCGCGGCGCTCGTCGTCGCGGTTCTGGCGCATGCGGCGGATGTCCACGCCGTCGGCCATGCGCACCACCGGTTTCAGCTCCTTGTTGAAGCCGGTGGCCGAGACCTCGTGCACGCCGCGGACGACCTCGCCGCACTCGGTGCCGCGGGCGGTCTCGACAATGACAAAGTCGCCGCGGCGGATCTGCAGGTCGGCAGGGTCAAAATAGTAGGACCGGCCGTTTTCTTTGAATTTGACAGAGATGACTTTCATGGTTGTTCCTTATCTGTTTGGGATTTGCTGCGGGGGCTGCAGGGGCGGGGGTCACGCGGCTCCGCAGCACTGGGCGGCGAACACCGCCAGCGTCAGGCGCAGGTTTCCGTTGGCCCGCAAAGCGTCCCGCGCCGCGCCGCAGGCGCGCAGCAGCAGGGCGGCGCGCTTTGCCTCCAGCCCGGCGTAGCCGGGGCGGCGCAGGGCCGCGCTGCACACAAAGGCCAGCTGCTCCAGCAGGGCAGCGGCGGCGGTTTTGTCCCGCTCCAGTTTGGTCACCAGCGCCAGCGCGCGGTAGGCGTCACCCTGGGCGGCCAGCGCGGCAAACTCCCGCGCGCGGGCCAGCGCCTCGCGCACGTCCGGCTGGTCGGCGGCGGCCAGGCCCAGGCCGATGTGCCCCTCGTACAAAAAGGCCAGGTCGTCGGCCTGGTCCCGCGTCAGGCGGGGCAGCCGGCGGCGCAGCGCGGCGGCGCATTCGGGGCCGGGCACCGGCGCGATGGTGTAGGCGGCACAGCGGCTGCGGATGGTGGGCAGCACGCCGGCCGCGCTGGCGGCGGTAAACAGGAACAGCACCCCTTCGGGCGGTTCCTCGATGATCTTGAGCAGGGCGTTGGCCGAGCTTTGGTTCATGTCCTGGGCGCCGTACAGGAACATGACGCGGCCGCGGGCGTCCGCCGACAGGGCCGAGTGCTGGATGGCCTCGCGGGCGGCGCGGATGCGCTCGACCCTGATCTGGCCGGACGCGCCCTCGCCCCGGATGGAGATGCACTCGCTGTCCTCGCCCCGCAAAACCGCCTCGGCGTGGGGGCCGCCGGCAGGGTACAGGTAATCGGCGGCCAGGCAGCGTGCGGCAAAGCCGGCCCCGCAGCCCCGCTCGCCCACCAGCAGAATGCTGTGGGCCAGCCGGCCCGCGGCCAGCGCGGCAGCCAGGTCCGCTTTCAGCGCCGCATTGCCCGCCAGGCGGTCAAGCATCACAGCTTTTCAAACCGCTCGACATTGGTGACAAAGACGGTGGCGCCGCCCACCGTGACCTCGATGGGCATGGCGCTCTCCAGCCCCAGGCCGATGGAGGCGGTGCCGGGCACGATCTCGGTGCGCTGTTTGCAGCACTTGGAGATGCAGGCGATGCACTCGTCCACACGCTCGTCCTCGGTGCCGATCATCAGCGTCATGTTGCCGGCCATCAAAAAGCCGCCGGTGGTGGCCAGCCGGGTGACGTAGAAGTGCGAGCGCAGAAGCTCGTTGCAGACAGCCTTGGAATCCTCTTTGTTGACGATGGCAGTGACCAGTTTCATGGGTAGAACCTCCCGGAAAATGAAAAGAAGGGGGCGGCAGCGGCGCGCGCAGGCACGCCCCGAAACGGAAAACGAACGACGCGGCGGGCGCAGCCCCAAACAGGCTGCGGGCGCGGGGCCCCTGCCGCGCAGAGACAAAACGCCTGGCCGGCCGGGATCATTTCCACTTGTTCTGCCAGTCCCGGCGGCGCTTGTAGCTGACGATGGTGTCGCGGCACCAGTGGAAGATCTCGCCGCCGAAGAACAGCAGGAAACCCGCCAGGCCGAACACCAGGCTCAGCGCATTGCCGTAGCTGCGGCTGAGCAGCGAGGTGACCAGATCCCACAGCCAGACCGCGCCGGAGATCCAGCCGATCCACTTGACCTTGACCGGGATGAAGAAAAACAGCAGGATCTGCTGATCCGGCCACATCCAGGCATAGGCGAAAAACAGGCTTAAAAACAGGCCGGAGGTGCCGCCCGCGCCGACGATCAGGCAGCTGAGGATGGCGCCGACCATGCCGGCCAGCCAGTAGACCATAAAGCGGAAATCGCCCCAGGCGCGCTCCAGCGAGTTGCCAACCCACCAGTAAAAGTAGATCTCCAGTGCAAAATAGAACAGATGGGTCTGCAGGCTGGGCACAAAGATAAAGCTGACCAGCCGCCACAGTTCCAGATGGGCCAGCCCGCTGCGGGTCAGCAGCAGCAGCGAGTAGACGCCGTAGTTGACAAACATGGTGATGAACCACACCGCAACCTGGCCGATGAGCACGATGTTCATCAGGTTGGGGATGGAATAGCGGCCGAAGCGCCGCTCCAGACGGTCGAGCCAGTGCATAAAGCCTCCATAGCTTTTTGTTGTACGGCAGGGCGGGCCCGCCGGGGGTCGGTTTGTGCGTTTATTGTAGCATTTTCGCGGGCGGCGTTCAACAGTTTGTTGAGGCGCTTTACCCGGCAAACCGGGCAAAAATGATACAGTTTGGAAAATCCATCGGGTTTTTAACAGTTTCAACAGGGTTTTCAACAATTCAACTGTGGAATACCCGTATACAAACTGTAAAGGCGGCGTCAGGCCGCCGAACGGGCCGCCGGGCGGGCGAATGGAAATTTCGACCAACTTTGCCCCGGGGGCTTGCACTTGAAAAACGTGCGATAAAACGCCAAAAAGGCTGCGCCGCCGCTCCGCTTGGGCCCGCCGGCCGGACGAAAATGCCTTTGCAGCTTTATTATACGCCTTTGGGCGGCTGCATGCAATCAAAACAGCGCGAAAATCGCACCGGCGTTCGGCGGTGGAAAACAGCCCCGCCCGGCGGATGCAAAAAGGCCGCCGGCTGCCTGCGGGGCAGGGCGGCGGCCGAAAAAACGGCGCTTTGTCAGCTGAAGGCGTTTTTGCGGGACGGGTCAGAAAAGCCTTCGCCGTAGACTTCGCTGGTCTCGGAGATCATCACCATGCAGCTGGGGTCGATGGCATAGGCGGCGGCCCGGATGCCGTACACCTGCAGCCGGCTGCAGGCGCACAGCAGGATCTGGCGCTCGGTGCCGGTAAAGGTGCCGGTGGCCTTGACCAGGGTGGAGCCGCGGTCGCAGTTGCGGCCGATCCAGTCGGCAATGTACTGGCCGCGGGTGGTGATGATGGTCAGCATCTTGCTGGAGGAGGACTGGGCCATGATCTTGTCAATGGTAAAGCTGGTGAGCACGGTGGTGACCAGGCCGTAGAGCACCGAGTCGATGGAGCCGAACACCGGCCAGCCGATCAGGATGACCGCCACGTCGATGACGCCGGTGATGACCCCCACCGACAAGTGGGGCCGCCGGGTGTTGATGCTGACGGTCAAAAAGTCGGTGCCGCCGCTGGACGACCCCCGCATGTACAAAAGCGCGATGGCCACGCCCCACAAAATGCCGGTGAACAGGGCGGCCAGCAGCGGGTCGCCGCCGTAGGTGGGCAGCCGGGCGAAGATGACGTCCTGGAACAGCGCGCAGTACAGCGTGCTGACCATGCTTTTGATCAAAAACTGCCGCCCCACAAAAAAGACGCTGCCCAGCGCCAGCGGGATGTTCAGGGCCACCGTCACCGCGCCCAGCGGCAGGCCCCACAGGTGGCTGGCGATCAGCGCCAGGCCGGACACGCCGCCGGGGGCAAAATCGGCGCCGCCGGCAAAATAGCTGATGGCCGCCGCATACAAAAAGCCTGCCGCCAGGTTGTACGCCTGGTCGACGGCGATGGGTTTCCACTGGATGGGCTGCTTCAAAACAGGGCCTCCTCTCCGGGCAGGGCCGGGCCCGCAAACCGGGCGCCGGCAGGAAGACAAAACGGTCGTCAAATGTATTGTATCACATTTTACGGGGGAGAGGGTAGAGGGGGCGGGGATGTGGAATTAGGAATGAGGAATTGGGAATGAGGAATTAAGGTGCGGCCCGTTGGGCCGCGATTGGGATCGGGGCGGGGGCTTGCTGTATGCTTCCGCAGGGGAGCCTTTTGGGGGGAAGCCGTTTGCAAAGCCTCCCCTGCAAGGGGAGGTGGATGCGCCGTTCGGCGCAGACGGAGGGGTGCATTGCCACCTTGCGGCGGAGATATCCTGCAACGCCTGGCAGGGCCTTGCCGTATGCTTCCGTAGGGGACGATGCTGGCATCGTCCCGGAACCTTGCGGCGGCGGAAGGCCCCAAGCGGCGGGCGAAAACGCCCGCCCTACATTGCGGCCGGGAACGGGAGGTGATACGAAAGCGGCAGGCCTTTGCTGTGCCCGTCGGCGGGCCGATGCAAGCATCGGCCCTTACGCAGGGGCAGGCTGCCACTCCCGGCACCGTTGCACGTATACGTTATATTGTAGGGCGGGCGTGAACGCCCGCCGGGGAGGGTTGCGAAGGGGGCACTGTGGTTTTGTGTAAGCGCCGCACCGCAAGGCCGGGGAGGCTTGAGACACCCCGGAAGGGTATTGGCAGGGCAAGGTGCGGCACCCCTCAGTCGGCGGACGCCGACAGATCCCCTTGCAGGGGAGCCTTCCGGGCGGCGGCTTCCCAAAGCCTCCCCTGCAAGGGGAGGTGGATGCGCCGTAAGGCGCAGACGGAGGGGTGCATTGCCGGCTTGCGGCGGAGATATCCTGCAAAATTCGGCAGGACATTGCCCCGCCTCCGTAGGGGACAATGCTGACATCGCCCCGGAAACCTTGCGGCGGCGGAAGGCCCCAAGCGGCGGGCGAAAACGCCCGCCCTACAAAGCCGCCGCGAGTGGGCGACGACAGATAAGAGTCAGCCATCTGCCAGGTCCATCGGAGGGCCGATGCAAGCATCGGCCCCTACGCGGGGGGGCGCTCCTCAACCATCATCCGCCTACCATGCCTGCCGTCCCCGGTGCCCGCCGCACGCTTGCCTTGCGATGTAGGGCGGGCGTTCACGCCCGCCGGGGAGGCAGGGGGCGGCGGCCCGGAAAGGTATTGGCAGGGCAAGGCGCCGCACCCCTCAGTCGGCTGACGCCGACAGCTCCCCTTACAGGGGAGCCTTTTGGGTGGAAGCCGTTTGCGAAGCCTCCCCTGCAAGGGGAGGTGGATGCGCCGAAAGGCGCAGACGGAGGGGTGCATTGCCGCCTTGCGGCGGAGATATCCTGCAAAATTCGGCAGGACATTGCCCTATGTTTCGTAGGGGATGATGCTGGCATCGTCCCGGAACTTTGCGGCGGCGCAGACCCCAGGCGGCGCTCGACTCCGCAGCCCCTTGCAGGGGAGCCTTTTGGGGGGAGTCGTTTGCGCCTGCTCAGACGCCGGCTTCCCGCATCTCGCCGTTGCGGAAGGCGATGTCCGCGCCGGCGGGCAGGTCCAGGCGGGCCAGGGTGCGGCGGGCCAGCAGCGGGGCCATCTCCACGCACTGCACCCGCAGGTTGTCCCAGGTGGTCCAGTACAGGCGGCGGCTCTCGGCGCACAGGACCACGCTGTACACCGTGTAGTCAAAGGGCAGGATGCCGCTGTCCAGACGGGCCGGGGGCGGCGCATCGGCCACCCGCACCGCCCCCAGCGGGAAGGCGGCGTTCTGCAGCAGGTGGAAGCCCGCCGCCGCGTCGGCGTCCTCGGTGCGGCCGGGCAGCGTGTGCTCCCGCAAAAAGGCCAGCCGCACAAACCGCGCCGGCGCGCTGAAGTCCCCCGGCAGCCCCTGCCCGCCGCTGCCGGAAAAGCAGGGCTCCACCACCTCGTCGCCGGCCTGCATCCCGCCCCGGTCGGCGGCCTGCACCCCGGTGTAGTTCAGCAGGTTCAGCCGGTGCCAGGGGTAGGGCGGGCTGTTGGTCAAAACCCCGGCGGTATTCCGGTAGATCTGCAGCCCGCCGGTGTCCGGCTCGACCACCATGGCCTCGCCGGTGCGGTCGGCCAGCATCCAGTGCAGCGGCGGGACGCTGCCGGCCAGCGGCAGCCCTGCCAGGCCCATGCCGTCGGCCAGCAGGCGGGCGGCTTCCTCCACGCTGGCGCACTGGGCCAGCAGATGCCCCAGCGCCAGCCCCGGCTGCACCCGCGGCAGGCCGGGCCGGCCGCCGGGCAGGTAGTGGGCAAACTGCCGGTAATACAGCTGCGCGCCCATCAGCCCGCACTCGTTGACGCCCTCGTACAGGACCGGCGCGCCGCCGGGCAGCACCACGCCCATGCCCAGCGCCGCGTAGCGGGCGCGGCAGGCCTCGCCGGGGCGGGGGTCGCTGCCGTCCAGGCAGGTGCGGTAGGCCCAGGCCCGCGGCACAAACAGCACGCCGCTGCCCTGGGCCAGCCGGTCAAAGTCGTAATTGCGGCCAAACAGGTGCCGCCCGCCGCCGCCCTGCCAGCTGACGGCGCTGCATCCCGCGCCAAACCCTGCGTCCCTGTGCTGTTCCATTGCTCCCGCCGCCTTTCCGCTGCCCGCCGGGGCCGCGTCTGCGCGGCAAAAAAATCCCTCCGGGCTGTGCACCGTTCAGTGTGCCCGGAGGGATTGGCGTTTATGCGGCCCTGCGGTCGGCGCGGGCTATCCTTCCGCCGCCAGGTCGATGCCCGTGTACTCGTACCGGGCAAGCAGGCTTTGGCCCAGCGCCCAGGCGGCCGCCAGCGCCAGCAGCAAAAGCAGCACCGCCGCCCAGGCCAGGGTGTAGGGCGTGCCCTCCGGCCCGCCGTAGCCCTGCACCGTCAGCAGCGCCGCGGCGTGGAACAGCGGCCAGGTCCCCAGCCACTGGATGCCGTTTTCCATGCCCGAAAGCGCCAGCAGCGGCGGCAGGCAGTAGGCCGTCGCGCTGGCGAACAGCGCCGGCAGAAAGCTGCCGAACACCTGCCCCAGCCACAGCGTCACCCCGCCCATGCACAGGCAGGCCGCCGTGCGGCACAAAAGCCAGAACACCAGCACGTCGGACAGGCGGACGGCCGCCGGCAGCGTTTCGAACTCCGGGATGCTCATGGCGGGGGCGGAAAGCGCCGGCAAGCCGTAGTCCCGCAGCACCTGGATCAGGTGGGGCAGCGCGGTGCCGGCGGCGATGGCCGTGGCGGCCAGCCCTGCCGCCAGCAGCTTGGCGCGCACCGTGTGCCTGCGGCCCAGCGGCGTGGCGCGCAAGATCTCGTCCATGCCGCCGCGGCGCTCCATGGCAAACAGCCCCGCAAAGCAGACGGCGCACAAAAGCCCCGCGTACAGCGTGTCCTGCAGGTCGGCGGTGCCGGAAAAGCCGAACAGCTGCCGGTAGCCGCTCTCATACACCAGCCAGGCGCCGGGGTGCTCTTTCAGGTAGGTGTTGATGTTCTGGCCGATCACCTGCTGGTAGACGCTGTACTTTTGCTGCAGGCCCATGTAGGCCAGCATCGCGTCGGAGCTTAAAGCTCCCTCGGCCACCAGGCGCTGGGCCTCCAGCATGGGGGCGAACTCCCCGCCCTGTTCTTCCAGCCAGTCGTAGCTCTCTTGGGTGAAGGGGCCGGAGATGCCTTTCATGTAATGGGCGTAGTAGATCTCCTCGGCGCCGATGTAGCTCTCGGACGTCACGCCCTGGTAGATGCCAAAGGCCAAAAACGCGGCCAGGAACACCGCCGCGCCGCCGGTCACCAGCAGCTTGCGGGCTTCCTCCCGGCGGACGGTGGTGGGGCGGGTCTTGTGCGCCCGCCGCAGCACAAAGCTGCGCTTTGCCGCCGGCAGCAGCTGCGCTTTGGCAAATGCCAGGCAGAAGGCCGCCAAAAACGCCGCACCGTACAAAACTGCCGCCGTCCACTCCACCAGCGGCAGCCCGATGGGGTGGCCGAACCAGTAGAGATTGCGGTAGTTGCCCAACAGCTCGTTGGTTTGCAGAAGGCTGGCCAGGTTTGCGTATTTGACGACGTTCAGCCGCGCGGTGGCGGGGATGGCCGCCCGGATGCCGTACATGGCCAGCGGCACCGCCAGCGCCGCCGCCCAGCCCGCCGCGGCCCGGCGGGCGGCAAGCGCCGCCAGCATGACCCACAGCCCCATGACAAAGGCCCCGGCCCACTTGGCCAGCAAAAACCGGAACAGGTACTGCCCCACCGTGATCTGCATGGTGCAGCGCATCAAAGCGGGCACGCTTTGGATGGTGCGGCCCAGCGGCCCCAAGCCGAAGGACGCGCCGCAGTAAACCAGGTTGACGCCGTACAAAAGCGCCAGCACCGCCAGCAGGCTGGCCCCAAAGGCCGCCAGCTTGGACAGCGCGGTTTTCAGCCGGCCGCCGGGCAGGCTGCGCACCAGGCCCAGCAGGCCGCTGTCCCGCTCCTGCCGGACCAGCAGCAGCGCCAAAAGCAGCATGCCCGCCAGCAGGATCAGGTCGGTGAAGGCGTAGGAGATGGCGGTGTACAGCCCCTTTTGCGGGTAGTAGTCGATGGGGGTATCCCCCAGGCCGGCGTAGACGGAGGCGGTCAGCTCGATATTTTCCATATCGTAGCCGGTCTCGTCGTTTTGGAAGATGGAGATGCCCGCCAGCTGGGTGGCGCGTGCCTGCACGCCGTCCAGGAACTCCGGGTAGGCCGCCACGGTGTCGTACTCGCTGGCCAGCTGGGTGAACAGCCGGTAGTCGGTGTTCAGGTCGTCGGTATACAGGCGGTAGCTTTTGTCCCGGTATTCCTGCTCGTACTGCTCAAACAGGGCGGCGTTGTCCTGCCGGTAGGACTGCATGTACAAACTGCCGTAGGCCAGCTGCCGGTAGTAGTAGTCGATCTTCAGCAGGCTTTCGTACTCGGTCAGTTTGCCGTGCAAAAACTCGCCTTTTTCCTCCATGGTCAGGCCGGAAAGCTCCGCCCCCACGGCGCGCCAGGCGGCCGCCGGGGGCTGGCTGGCGGTGGGGCGGGTGCCCATCCACAAAAGCAGCAGGTTGGCCGCCGCCAGTACCGCCAGCAGCATGGGGAACACCCGGTTGCCCCACACCTTGCGCAGCTCGGCAAAGAAAAGGCTCATATCCGGCACCTCCCCGCCGCGGCGCAGCCGGCCGGCCCGGAGAGATACCGGCCCCCGGAAAGCGGCAATGCACCCCTCAGTCCGCCGTGCGGACAGCTCCCCTTACAGGGGAGCCTAGACTGTCGAAAAAGTTCAAAATCCGTCGCCGTCGGCGGACATGTGCCGCCGACGGCGACACCTACAGGGAAATTTTGCGGCAAATTGTGTGCGAGGAGCATGGCGACGAGTGCGCGGTTTGCCGTAAAATTTTGTCGAAGGGCTGCGGAGCCGAGCGCCGCCTGCGGCGGATGCAGCGAGGCGGAGCAGGGGCAGCGGTCGCAGAATGCAAGCGCCGTCCAAGGCGCGCCGCATGATGCGGGCGCCGCAACCCGGACATTCCAAAGGGGGAAACGCGCCGAGCTGGCGTTAGCCAGTCGAAGCGTTGCCCCCTTTGCAGCGTGTCGAGGTTCTCGACACGCTGAGCTCCCCTTACAGGGGAGCCTTTGGGAGGCCGGCGGAAGGGGGGATTGCCGCACGGTGCGGCCCGACTCCCCGCGGGATGTTCGCTTGCTCATTTTCCGTCCCCCTCGCCGAACACGGCCAGATACACGTCCTCCAGGCCCCTGCCGGGGGCGTATTGGGCGATCAGGTCGGGCACCGGGGCGGCGTCCACGATCTGCCCGGCCCGCAGCAGGATGACCTGGGTGGCGACGCTTTCCACGTCGGACACCACGTGGGTGGCCACCAGGATGATGCGGTCGGACGCCATGCCGGCCAGCAGGGTGCGCAGCCGCACCCGCTCCCGCGGGTCCAGGCCGGCGGTGGGCTCGTCCAAAATCAGCAGTTTGGGGTCGCCCAAAAGCGCCGACGCCAGCAAAAGCCGCTGCTTCATGCCGCCGGAGTAGGCGGACAGGCGCTTGTCCAGCTCGGCCGAAAGGTTCACCGCCGCGGCCACGCGGTCGACCTCGGCGGGGACGGTCTTGCGGGGGATCTCTTTCAGCGCCGCCATATAGGCCAGAAAGCGGCGGCCGGTGTAACTGTCGTACAACCCCTGCTGCTGGGGCATGTAGCCCAGCACCCGCCGGAAGCCGATGCCCCGCGCCGGCGCGCCGCACCACAGCACCTGGCCGGAGTCGGGGGCCAGCCCGCCGGTGATGATGTGGATCAGGGTGGATTTGCCTGCGCCGTTTGGCCCCAAAAGGCCGTAAAGCCCCGGACCGAGGGTCAGCGACACCCCGGCCAGGGCCTTTTTGGTTTTGGGCTGCGCAGCCGCCCCGCCGCGCTTTGGCAGGCGCAGCAGCGGCCGGGGCAGCAGATAGGTCTTGCGCAGGTCGTCCAGTTTTAGTTCACATGCAGGATGCATGGCGTTGCTCCTTCCCGGCGGGCCGGCCGCACAGCCTGCCCGCGCCGTATACCGCCATTTTACCCGGCCGATGTATCAAAATCGTTTCAAAAAGGGGGTGGGAAGATTCAGCCGGCGGTTTGCTCCACCGGCGTCACCGTGCGCAGGCCGGGCTCGCCGGCCAGCGCCTGCGTCATGTCCGCCAGATAGAAAGCGCCGGCCCCTTTGCGGGTCAGCAGCAGATACTGCCCGGCACCGGCGGCGACCATCGGCGGCTGCCCGTCGGGGCCGGTCCACGCCGGCAGGACGCTGCACCGGCCGGTCTCGCAGTCGATGGCCAGCAGGCGGCTTTCGGTTTCAGCCGACTGCTGGTCCAGCACCTCCTGCTGCACGATCAGCCGGCCGCCGGCCATGGCGCACAGGGTCAGGGTGTCGGTGCTTTCGGCAAAAGGATGCGCCATCGGCGCCGCGTCCACCGTAAGCTGTGTCTCCCGGCCGGTGTCCAGCGCCGCAGTGCGCAGGGAAAGCCCGCCGTCCCCATCGGTCAGCAGGAGCAGGCGGCGGCCTTCCAGCCAGTACTCGGTGTCCGTCCCCCACTGGAGGCCGGTGTCCGTCAGGGTGCCGCTGCCGTGCAGCGCCAGCAGATGGCGGGTGCTGCTGGCCCAGGCCGCCTGGGCGCTGTACAGCAGGCCGGTCTCCGGGTCTGGCGTCGCCGTGCCGTTGGCAAGGGCCTCCAGCTTTTGCCGGAACTCCTCCGAAACGTCGGTCCGCACCAGGTACAGAGTTCCGTCCCCGCCGCCGGCCAGCTCGTACCCCGTCGCTTCGCTCTCGGAAAAGCTGGCCAGCTGCTGCACTTCGCTGCCGTCCAGCGGGATGCGCAGCAGGCAGCGTTCCTGGACTACGCCGTCAGTCTCCTGCCGGAAGGCAGACGCCAGCGCAAAAACCGCATCCTGCCCCACGCAGATGTTGCCGTAAAGAAGCTGCCAGCGGGGGGCCAGCAGCTGGACGTTCTTCCGACCGGCCCCGTCCAGGCCGGACACCTCGATGCGGCAGCGGGCGGCGTCGCCGTACTCGTCCGCATACTCCGGGTTGCCCAGGTAGACCCAGACCAGCCGGTCGCCGGCGGGGAACACGTCCGGGATGTTGGCCGGGCAGCCGCACCAGGAGGTGCAGGCTTCGCTGTCGTGGGTGCAGTTGGGGCTGGCGCACAGGCAGGTCTCCACCCCTGCGGCATAGTCCACAAACATCACATTGGCGGTGCCGTCCGCGGCATACCGCACGGTATAAAAGCCGTCCTGGTTCCCGTAACCGCTGTGTACGCCCGCGCCGGTCAGCGTGCCGTCCAGCACAAAAGGCTGGACGGCCGTTTCCGCCGTGGCGGCCTCCGGCGTCTGTGCGTTCGGCGCGGCGGGGGAGGGGGCTGCGGTGGAAGCCGGCTGCTGCCCGGCGGCGCAGCCGGCCAGCAGGGCCAGCGCCAGGCCTGCCGCCGCCAGCCTGCCGCGCAAATCTCGCATCCGTTTTGGCATAATAAAAACGCCTGCCTTTCCCTGGGAAATTGGGCTGCGCCGCCGGGAAGTTAGCTGCCCAGCTCCAGCTGGCCCGCGGCGATCCACTTTTGGTCGGAGCGGAGGTAATCCTCCGGCGAGATCAGCGCCCACTGGGGGTAATAGGTCTCGCTGTCACCGCTGGGGACCGACAGCCAGTCTTTCTGCACCAGCAGGCCGCGCGGCGTTTGGGCAACGACCTGCATCACCGTCTGATTGAACGTCTTGTAAAGGGTGAACGGCACGGCGGAGCCGTCGGAAAGCCGGACGATATAAAACGCCGGATGCCGGCCGCCGCCCTGGTCGGGGACGCTGAACTCCACAAAACAGGCATCGTCCGTAAACGACAGAGGGGATACGTAGCTTTCCAAAACTTCGCCGTACTGCTGCCGCGCCTGGCTGTACAGGCCGGAAAGGCTGCACTGCCGGGCAGTATGGTCGGCCAGATCAAGCCGCGTCAGCGTTTGGGCAGCCTCGTCCACCGTCCAAAGGTAACGGCCGTTGGCCATGGTGGCTGTGGTGTCATCCGAGCGCCAGTCGATCTCCTGCTCGGCGCCGGTATCGATATCCCGCACAAAGAAGCGTTCGCTTACCTCCGAAAGGCTTTCCGCCTGTACCTCATACAGGACCAGAGAGCGGTCAAAGGCGGTGAAGATCGTCAGCTGAGTGACGGCTTCGGGACTTTCGTACACCGTCCGCACCTCGCCGCTGTCCAGCGAAACGGACACAACACGGCCTGACCGCTTGGCGGTTTCCGGGTCCACATCGTTCAGCACAAAGTAGAGAAAACTGCCGTCTGTATAATAGTCGGTCTCGATGTTGCCCGGCAGCTGCTGGCCGGCGCCAAATTCCGCCAGGCAGCCCTGATAGCTTCCGTCCAGGCCCAGCCGGTCGATGTGCGGCACGGTGGTATCGCCGGGCACGGTCTGCAGGGCAAGCAGGGTGTCCCCCGCCACCTGCACGCCGCCCAGCAGCGTGCGGCCGTCAAAGGGATAAAAGGCCGGGCAGGCGTCGCTGTCGTGGGCACAGCTGGGGCTGGCGCAGAGGACAACGTCCTGCATGGTCTCGTAGTCCAGGTAACAGATGCTTGCCCCGGCGCCGTAATAGATATCGCTGTGGTAACAGCCCTGTGCCGTGGCGGGCGTACACCGGGCAATGGCCGGCCGCGCGTTCGGCGCGGCGGGGGAGGGGGCTGCGGTGGAAGCCGGCTGCTGCCCGGCGGCACAGCCGGACAGCAGGGCCAGCGCCAGGCCGGCCGCCGCCAGCCTGCCGCGCAAATCTCGCATCCGTCTTGGCATAATAAAAACGCCTGCCTTTCCCTGGGAAATTGGGTCGCGCCGCCGTTTGGGCGCTGCGGTCAAAAACTTCCGGCGGGGCCTTGCAGGGGGCCGGCTCACCGCGCGGGGACCCAGGCCAGCGGGTCGGTGCGGGTGCCGTCGACGCGCAGCTCCAGGTGCAGGTGGTAGCCGCCCCCGCTGCCGGACACCTGCCCGGTGTTGCCCACATAGCCGATCACGTCCCCGGCCTTGACCTGCTGGCCCACGCTGACGCAGTAGCTGCTCATGTGGGCGTACAGTGTGTCGTAGCGGCTGCCGTTGTCGGCGGTGCCGTGGCTGACCTGCACATAATTGCCGTAGCTGAAATGGCTGGCTGCCACGCTGACCACGCCGTCCGCCGCCGCGTGGATGGGCGTGCCGCCGGCAGCGGCAAAGTCGGTGCCATGGTGGGGGATGCCCCAGGGGTCCGGGTCGCCGTATTGGGTGGTGATGCTGCCGTAGCTGTCCAGCGGGCAGCGGAAGTTCAGGCTGCAGTGCAGCGTTTCGTCGGTATAGTTTTGGCTCTGGCTTTTGACATAGGCGTCCAGCTCGGCCTGGGCCTGTTCCAGCCGGGCCCTGGCGGCGTCGCTCAGCTCCTGCTGCGCGGCGGTCTGGGCCTGCTGCCGGTCCAGCGTCTCGTCGGCGGCCTGCAGCGCGTCGGCCAGCTGGCCCTGCACCGCGTCCAGCTGCCCCTGCTGCTGTTCCAGCAGGGCCTGGGCATCCGCCAGCGCCGCCGAGGCGTCCTCCGCCGCCTGGCGCTGCGCGTCCAGCTGGGCGGCCTCCTGCGACAGCTGCTCCAGCATTGCCTGGCATTTGCCGTTCATCTGGTCCAGCACGGTGGCAAAGCTCAGCAGCTCGTACAGGTCGGAGGCCTGGCTCAGCAGCGCGATGCTGCCGCCGTCGTGCATCCGCTGCATGGCGTTCATCATGCTTTTGGTGTCGGCCCAGGTGGCGTCGTGCTCGGCCTGCTTGGCAGCCAGGCCGGCTTCGGCGTCGGCCAGGCGCTGCCGGGCTTCGGCCAGCTGCTGCCGGGTGTCGTTCAAGCTGGCGCTGACCCGGTCCGCCTGGGCGCGCACGCTGCTCAGCTGGCCGGCGATGGCGTCCACCCGGCCCTGGGCCGCGTCCTGGGCCTGCTGGCTGTCCTCCAGCGCCTGTTGGGCGTCGTCGTACTGCTGCTGCGCCTGGTCCACGTTCTGCTCCAGCGCGTCCTGCCGGTCGTCGGCCTGCGCCGGCGCGGCCAGGGCTGCCAGCATGGCAGCGGCCAGCGCCAGCGCCGCCAGCCGCCGCATTGCCTGCTGTTTCATCCGCCGTTCCCTCCTGCGGCCGCCCGCGGCGGCCTGTTTTTTGATACCATCTATCCTACAAAATGGTTGTATCCGTTTTGTATCGCGGCGGAGAACAAATCCACAATACTTCTCCACCCCGGCGGGGCGGGGCTTGGCAGCTTGCACAGCACTGTTTTTTTTAGTTACAAAAGGGTGGCAACCCCGCGCGCGCGGGAGTACACTGGGGTCGAAAACGAGGTGAACAAGTTGGAAGGCTTCAAACAAACCCTGCTGGAAGCGATGCAGAACGAGACCGCCTTCACCATCCCGGTGTTTGGCGGCATCCCGGTTGCAGGCTCGGTGGTGGTCAGCTGGATCATCATGGCGGTCTGGATGATCGCAACGCTTCTGGCAACGCGCAATCTCAGGGTGCGCAACCCCGGCAAGTTGCAGGTGGTGCTGGAGACCGGCGTCAGTTTCCTCAACGGCTTTGTCAGGGACACCATCGGCCCCCACTGGCGGCCGTTTGCCCCCTACCTGGGCACGGTGGCGCTGTACATCGGTTTTGCCAACATCATCGGCCTGTTTGGCCTGACCTCCCCCACCAAGGACGTGAGCGTCACCGCCGCCCTGGCCGTGATGAGCATGCTGCTGATCTACGGCGCGCAGTTCCGCTACAACGGCCTGGCCGGCGGGCTGAAACGCTTTGGCCAGCCCAGCCCCGTGATGGTGCCCATCAACCTGATGGAGATCATCATCCGCCCGCTGGCCTTGTGTATGCGACTGTTCGGCAACGTGCTGGGCGCCTACATTATTATGGAGATCATCAAGTACCTGGTACCCGCCGTCGTCCCGGCCGTGTTCAGCATCTACTTTGACCTGTTCGACGGCATCATCCAGACTGTCGTCTTTGTGTTCCTGACCGCCATGTTTGCCGGCGAGGGCATCAAGGACGAGGAGTGAAGCCCGCGGGCGTCTGCCTGCGGAAAATGAGAAATTAAAAATTAGCAATTAGGAATTTTGGTGCTCGAAAAATGGGAGGCCGCGGTCGGCAAACGCCGACCCGCGGGGGGTAAAGGCCAGGCCAGGTGCCGCACCCCTCCGTCTGCGCCTGGCGGCGCATCCACCTCCCCTTGCAGGGGAGGCTTTGCAAGCAGCCGCCGCCCAAAAGGCACACGGAATGATGCAAGCACTGCCGCCCGCAGGCGGCGTTTCGGAGGCTCCCCGGCGCACCGCGCCGGTGTAAGAGCCGGAGATCATCCCCTGCGCAATGGCTCTGCCCGCCGCGGGCTGAAAATCCCCAATCGTTTTTGCACAAGCAAAAACACCGCAATTCCTCATGATTTCCAAACCGTCAGTTCCAATCTTTCAGCCATAAAAAACAAACCCAACTTTCAAGGAGGATACTACCATGGATATCGGAATCATTGCAGCAGGCATCGCAGTTCTCACCGGCATCGGCGCGGGCATCGGCATCGGCATCGCCACCGGCCACGCCAGCGAGGCCATCGCCCGCCAGCCGGAGGCTTCCGGCAAGATCAACTCCACCCTGCTGATCGGCGCCGCCATGGCCGAAGGCACCGCCATCTTCGGCTTTGTCACCGCGCTGATCATCATCTTTGCCGCCTGATAAGGGCGCGGTGCGCCCTCAAAGAGGAAAACGCTCCGGCTGGCTTCGCCAGTCCTTTCGCGTTTTGTCCGGGTTGCGGTGCCCGCATCGCGCGGCGTGCACTGAAGTGCACTTGCGCTCTGCGACCGCTGCCCCTGCTTCGCCTCGCTGCATCCGCCGCGGGCGGCGCTCGGCTCCGCAGCCCTTTGGATCCTCTTTCGACAAAATTTTATTCCAAATCGCGCACGATCGTACATAATTTGAAATAAAATTTCCCTGTCGGTGTCAATGCCGGCGGCGCACTGCGCCCGCAGGCGCGTTTCGGCGGCCAACCGGGCCGCAAGGCCCGGCTCTTAGGCCGGAGATTGTCCGCCGACATTGACGAGATTTCGATATGAATAGCTATCAGGCGATTGCCAAGGAGGTGTGCAGGATGCTGGATTTCCAGCCCTCAACCATTATTTTTACCATCATCAACCTGCTGGTGCTGTATTTCTTCTTCCGCAAGTTCCTGTTCGGCCGGGTCAACGCCGTGCTGGAGCAGCGGGAGCAGCTGATCGAGAAAGAGATCGGCGAGGCCGAGGAGAAGAACCAGAAAGCCGAGGCCATGCAGAAAGAATACGAGGACAAACTGGCCGGCGCCCGCGAGGAGGCCGCCCAGCTGGTGGCCAGCGCCAAGACCCGCGCTGACCGGGCCTACGCCGCCCGTATGGCCGAGGCCGAAGCCGACGCCAAGCAGGCCGCCGCCGAGGCCGAGAGCCGCCTGGCCGCCGAGCGCAGCGAGATGCTGCGCTCCGCCCGCGCCGAGGTGGCCAAGCTGGCCGTGATGGCCGCCGCCGAGGTGGCCGGCCGGCGGCTGGACACCGACGACGACCGCGCCATGGCCGAGGAGTTCCTTGCAAAGGTGGGTGAAGCGAAATGAGCGAAACGACCCAGCGTTACGCCGCCGCCCTGTTCGGCGCGGCGGGCGATGACGCCAAAGCCGTCCGCGCTGCCGCCGAAGCCCTGATGGCCGACAAAAGCCTGTGGAACGCCCTGCAAAGCAAAGCCGTGACCCTGGCCGAGAAAAAGCAGCTGCTGGCCGGCGCCGCCGAGCTGGACGGCCAGGACGCGCTGAAGGCCTTTTTGGGCCTGCTGGCCGAGGCGGAGGCCATGGACAGCCTGCCCGCCATCCTGGCCGAGTACAGCCGCCTGGCGCTGGCCGCCCAGGGCGGCGTCGAGTGCCGGGTGACCTGCGCCCGCCAGCCGGACGAGGCCACCCAGGAGGCCATCCGCCAGGCCGTCTGCAAGCTGCGCGGCGCCAAAAACGCCGTGCTGGAGATCGCGATCGACCCGTCCATCCTGGGCGGCTTTGTGCTGGATGTGGAGGGCGTGACCTACGACCGCAGCGTCAAGGGCCGGCTGGACCGGCTGGCCCGCGGCATGCAGGACGCCCCCGACACCGGCGACGTGGGCAAACTGGCCGACCAGATGAAAGCCGCCATCGCCGGCAGCCCGGATGATGTGGACGCCGTTGAGACCGGCCGCGTCATCGAGGTGGGCGACGGCATCGCCACCGTCAGCGGCCTGCGCCGCGCCGTCTACGGCGAGCTGGTGGAGTTTGACAACGGCACCCCTGGCATTGTGCTGGACCTGCGCCGCAAGCGCACCGGCGTGATTCTGCTGGGCAGCCAGGAGGGCCTGGTGGAGGGCAGCCTCTGCCGCCGCACCGGCCGCCCCGCCGACGTGCCGGTGGGCGACGCGCTGATCGGCCGCACGGTGGACGCGCTGGGCCGGCCCATCGACGGCATGGGCTCCATTGACACCGCCGAGCGTTACCCCATCGAGCACGAGGCCCCCGGCGTTATCAGCCGCGAGCCGGTCAACCAGCCCATGCAGACCGGCATCCTGGCCATCGACGCCATGGTGCCCGTTGGCCGCGGCCAGCGCGAGCTGATCATCGGCGACCGCCAGACCGGCAAGACCGCCATCGCGGTGGATGCCATCCTGAACCAGAAGGGCCAGGACATGATCTGCATCTACGTGGCCATCGGCCAGAAGGAGTCCACCATCGCCCGCCTGCGCGAGACCTTCAAGCAGTACGGCGCCATGGCCTACACCATCATCGTTTCCGCCTCCGCCGGCGAGGGCGCGCCGATGCAGTACATCGCCCCCTATGCCGGCGCGGCCATGGGCGAGTATTTCATGGCCCACGGCAGGGACGTGCTGATCGTCTACGACGACCTGTCCAAGCACGCGGTGGCCTACCGCACCCTGTCGCTGCTGCTGCGGCGCAGCCCCGGCCGCGAGGCCTACCCCGGCGACGTGTTCTATCTGCACAGCCGCCTGCTGGAGCGCGCCTGCCGCCTGACCAAAGAGTACGGCGGCGGCTCGATGACCGCGCTGCCCATCGTGGAGACCCAGGCCGGCGATGTCTCGGCCTATATCCCCACCAACGTCATCTCCATCACCGACGGCCAGATCTACCTGGAGACGGGGCTGTTCCATTCCGGCCAGCGCCCGGCGGTCAACGTGGGCCTGTCGGTGTCCCGCGTGGGCGGCGCGGCCCAGACCCGCGCCATCAAGAAAACCGCCGGCACCCTGCGCATCGACCTGGCCCGCTACCGCGAGCTGGAGGTCTTTACCCAGTTCAGCTCCGATCTGGACCCCGAGACCCGCAAGGCTCTGGACCACGGCAAGCGGATGATGGCCCTGCTGCGCCAGCCCCGCTGCACCCCCATGTCCGTCAGCCGCCAGGCGGTGATCCTGTACATCGCCACCAACGGCCTGCTGGGCGATGTGCCGGTGGAGCAGGTCAGCGCCTTTGCCAACGACTTTGTCAGCCTGCTGGAGCGGGAACAGCCGGCGCTGATCGCCGAGATCGACGAGACCGGCGCGCTTTCCGGCGCCGCCACCGAGCAGATCCGCACCACGCTGGAAAGCTATAAAAAGCAGGTGAGCGCCAAATGGAAAGCATAAAGGAGATCCGCACCCACATCGACAGCGTACAGCAGACGCTGAAGATCACCAACGCCATGTACCTGATCTCCTCCTCCAAGCTGCGCAAGGCTCGCCAGCAGCTGACCAACATCCAGCCTTATTTCACCAAGACCCAGCAGACCATCTCGGACATTCTGCACCGCACCCAGGATGTGGAGCACGTCTACTTTGACCGCCGCCCCGGCAAGCCCCACAAGGTGGGCTGCATCGTCATTACCGGCGACAAGGGCCTGGCCGGCGCCTACAACCACAATGTGCTGCGCCTGGCCGAGGAGCACATGAAACAGTTTGATGACCCGACGCTGTTTTTGATCGGCCAGGTGGGGCACAATTACTTCCGCCACCGGGGCGTGGACGTGGACGTGGAGTTTATGTACACCGCCCAGGACCCCAACGCCTACCGCGCGCGGGAGATCGCCGACACCTTTGTGGAGCATTTCCGCAAGGGCCGGCTGGACGAGGTCTACATCGTTTACACCGAGATGGTCACCCCCATGACGCTGGAACCCAAGATCATCAAGCTGCTGCCGCTGGACCGGGACGCCTTCCCCTGGAAGCCCCGCCCCCGCGCGGACGGCGGCATGCGCCGGGAAGTGACCTATATGCCCTCGCCGGCGCAGGTGCTCAACCACATTGTGCCCGGCTACCTGAAGGGCCTTTTGCTGGGCACGCTGGTGGAGTCCTTCTGCTCCGAGCAGAACGCCCGCATGATGGCCATGGACACCGCCACCGACAACGCCCGCGAACTGCTGAAAACCCTGGAACTGGAATACAACCGCGCCCGCCAGACCGCCATCACCCAGGAGATCACCGAGATCGTGGCCGGCGCCCAGGGCGGCGAGGACGACTGGGATGACGGGGATGACTGGGACGACGCCGAGTAAGCCCGCCGGTTCCCCCGGCTTCAAGAAAGGAAAGACTGCTATGCAACACAAAGGTGTGATCGCGCAGGTGCTGGGCCCCGTGGTGGACGTCCAGTTCGAGGCCGGCGCGCTGCCGCAGCTCAACGAGGAGCTGGTCGTGGAAAAGCCGGACGGCCGCCGCACCATGGAGGTCGCCCGTGAGATCGGCCGCCAGGCGGTGCGCTGCATCCTGCTTTCACCGGGCGAGGGCCTGGGCCGCGGCGATACGGTCATCGCCACCGGCCACCCCATCCAGGCCCCGGTGGGCGAGGCCACCCTGGGCCGTATGTTCAACGTCCTGGGCGAGCCCATCGACGAGAAAGGCCCGGTGGACGCCCCGGAAAAATGGTCCATCCACCGCGACCCGCCCCCCTTTGAGGAGCAGAACCCCACCACCGAGATCCTGGAGACCGGCATCAAGGTCATCGACCTGCTGGCCCCCTACACCCGCGGCGGCAAGATCGGCTTGTTCGGCGGCGCCGGCGTGGGCAAGACGGTGCTGATCCAGGAGCTGATCCACAACATCGCCACCGAGCACGGCGGCTACTCTATCTTTACCGGCGTGGGCGAGCGCACCCGCGAGGGCAACGACCTGTGGCGCGAGATGGGTGAGAGCGGCGTGCTGAACAAGACCGCCCTGGTCTTTGGCCAGATGAACGAGCCGCCGGGAGCCCGTATGCGGGTGGCCCTGACTGGCCTGACCATGGCCGAGTATTTCCGCGACCGCCAGAAGCAGAACGTGCTTTTGTTCATCGACAATATCTTCCGCTATGTCCAGGCCGGCAGCGAGGTCAGCGCCCTGATGGGCCGCATGCCTTCCGCCGTGGGCTACCAGCCCACCCTGGCCGACGAGGTGGGCGCCTTGCAGGAGCGCATTGCCTCCACCAAAAACGGGTCCATCACCTCGGTGCAGGCGGTCTATGTGCCGGCGGACGATCTGACCGACCCCGCCCCGGCCACCACCTTCAGCCACCTGGACGCCACCACCGTGCTGTCCCGCAAGATCGTGGAGCAGGGCATCTACCCGGCTGTTGACCCGCTGGAGTCCACCAGCCGCCTGCTGGAGCCCGACCTGGTGGGCCAGCGCCACTACAATGTGGCCCGCGGCGCGCAGGAGCTGCTGCAGCGGTACAGCGACCTGCAGGACATCATCGCCATTTTGGGCATGGAGGAACTGTCGGAGGAGGACCGCCGGACCGTCGCCCGTGCGCGCCGGATGCAGCAGTTCTTCTCGCAGCCGATGTTTGTGGCCGAGCAGTTCACCGGCCTGGAAGGCCGCTACGTGCCGGTGGAGGAAACGCTGAAAGGCTTTGAGGCCCTGCTGGGCGGCGAGCTGGACAAATACCCGGAGTCCGCCTTTGCAATGGTGGGCACCGTGGACGAAGTGCGCGAGAAAGCCCGCGCACAGGGGGCGGTATAAATGGCCAAGACCTTTTTGCTGGAGATCGTCACGCCGGAACGCCAGTTTTTTACCGGCCAGGTGGAAAGTTTGATCCTGCCCGCGTCGGACGGAAGCTACGGCGTCGAGCCGGGGCACGAGCCGGTGGTGGCCGCCGTTGAGCCGGGCGAGACCCGCTACAAGGTGGACGGCCAGTGGCAGAGCGTTATTGTGACCCAGGGCTTTGCCGAGATCATGTCCGACTACGCGGTTTTGCTGGTCTCCACGGCCGAGCGCCCGGAGGACATCGACGAGGCCCGCGCCCAGCGCGCCAAGCAGCGCGCCGAGGAGCGCCTGCGCCAGCACGGCAGCCGCACCGAGTATATCCAGAGCAAGGCTGCCCTGGCCCGTGCCACCGCCCGCCTGTCCGGCGTCCGCCACCGCCGCCGCTGACGGCCATTCTCTGCGACATTTCCTGCCGTTTTACGGTTTCATGCTCATACACACAGCCCCGCCGTGCCAGGTTCAGGCACGGCGGGGCTGGCGTTTTTGTGTTTGTGCCGCCCGCTTACGGGCGGCGGGGATGAAAACGGCGGGGGCAGGGGATTGCCGAGGGGGACGGGATAGTTCCGCCGCCGGGCGGCAATGCACCCCTCAGGCGGCTGGCGCCGCCAGCTCCCCTTGCAGGGGAGCCTTTCCGACAGCAGCCAACCTAAAAGCCTCCCCTGTAAGGGGAGGTGGCATCGCATTGGCGATGGCGGAGGGGTGCTGTACCTTGCCTTGCCAGTATCCTTCCGGGGAGCTGCATTTTCCCGGCTGCCGCACGACCTGCGAGTTTGTGCCATCGAAAAGCTTGCGGGAGGATGGGAGGCATCGCGCCCTGCGGCGGGGCAGGGGTCAGGGCTCGGCTTTGGGCATGGCGCGGGTGGCGACCAGGTCGGCGCCGGTGCCCAGCAGGTCGTGGATCAGCACCTGCCCGGCCGCCACCGGGGCGGTCAGGCGGAGCTTGGCGGCCTCGGCCATGGCGGCGGGCAGCAGCGCCTTGGGGATGGCTTTGCTGGTGCGCACCGGCAGGCGGCGGTGCAGGCCGCCCGCCACGCAGACGGTGGTGGTCAGCGTGCGGGTGGGGTTCTGCAGTTCGGTGCGGCCGTACTCGGCCCCGCGGGGGCAGCCGTTGCCGGTCACTTTATAATCCTGCGTTTCGTCCACCGTCAGGCGGCAGCCGCGGGGGCAGACGATACAAACAAGATGACGCAGGCCGGCGGCGCCGTCCTGCTTCAAAGAGGACAATGCTTCGACCGGCTGCGCCGGCTCGGCGCATTTTCCCCTTTGGATTCCCTTTTGACAAAATCCGTCATCAAATTGCGCACTCGTCGCGCTGCTCCTCGCACACGATTTGATGTCGGATCTCCCTGTCGGTGTCTCTGCCGTCGGCACATGTCCGCCGGCAGAGACGGATTCCATATTTTGATTCATGCCTGCACCTCCTCAATGCGGACGGTCAGTGGGGCGGCGGCGCAGGCCAGCAGCGCCGCGGGCAGCGCGATGTTCTCCATCTCGCCGGGGGCCAGGCGGGCGCGGCTGAACCGGGCCACCCGGCTGCCGTCGGCGCCCTCCACCAGGATATGGGCGGCCCCGGTCACCCGGCTGACGCGGAAAAACAGCTCGGCGCCGTCGGCGCGCGCGGCCGGACGCAGCTGCTGGGGCACCGTGTAGCTGACGCCGTCGCCGGCCTGCACCGGGATGGGCGCGGCGTCCGGCGCAGGGCTGCCGGGGGCGCTCTCCTGCGCCAGGGCGTACCGGGCGGCGGCGGCCCCGGCGCGCTCGCTTTCGGCCGAGACAAAGTCCACCAGGTCGTGCACATGCAGCACGTTGCCGCAGGCAAAAATGCCGGGGACGCTGGTCTGGCGGTTTTCGTCCACCACCGGGCCGCGGGTGCGGGGGTCGATGGCGATGCCGGCCGCACGGGACAGCTCGTTTTCGGGGATGAGGCCGACGCTGAGCAGCAGCGTGTCGCAGTCAAAGACCATCTCGGTGCCGGGGATGGGCTGCCGGTCGGGGCCGACCCGGCTGACCACCACCTGCTCCACCCGGTCGTGGCCGCGGATGTCGGTGACGGTGTGGGAGAGATAGAGCGGGATGCCGTAGTCCTGCAGGCACTGGACGATGTTGCGGGTCAGGCCGCCGGAATAGGGCATCAGCTCAACGCAGGCCAGCACTTTGGCACCTTCCAGCGTCAGGCGGCGGGCCATGATCAGGCCGATGTCGCCGGACCCCAGAATGACGGCCCGGCGGCCCACCATGTAGCCCTCGATGTTCATAAAACGCTGGGCCGCGCCGGCGGTAAAGATGCCGGCCGGGCGCTCGCCGGGGATGGAGATGGCGCCGCGGGTGCGCTCGCGGCAGCCCATGGCCAGCACCACCGTCTGGGCCGTAAGCAGCTGATAGCCCTGTTTGCCGTTGACGGCGTGGACCTGGTGGGGCCGGCCGTCCCGGCCGGGCACCAGCTGCAGCACCATCGTGTCCAGCCGGACTTCCACGCCGGTTTGTTCCAGCAGGCCGATGTAGCGGCCGGCGTACTCCGGACCGGTCAGCTCCTGGCCAAAGCGGTGCAGGCCGAAGCCGTTGTGGATGCACTGGTTCAAAATGCCGCCCAGCTCGCAGTCCCGCTCCAGAACCAGCACCCGGCGCAGGCCCTGCTCCCAGGCCTTGCAGGCGGCGGCAAGGCCGGCGGGGCCGCCGCCGATGACGATCAGCTGGTAGTCTGCCTTATAGTCAGTCATGGTCGGGCACCTCCTTGGCGGTGTTCAGGGGCTGTTTGGTCTCGCCGCACAGCACCCAGCTGCCGGCCTGGTCCATCAGGATGTCGGTGGGGCTGACGCCCAGCTCCCGCGCCAGGATGGCCTGCACCCGCGGCCCGCAGAAGCCGCCCTGGCACCGGCCCATGCCGGCGTTGCAGCGGCGCTTGACCCCGTTGACGGTGGCGGCGGGCACCGGGCTGTGGATGGCGTCGACGATCTCGCCCTCGGTGATGGTCTCGCACCGGCAGATGACCCGGCCGTAGCGGGGATCTTTGGCGATCAGGGCGGCTTTTTCCTCCGGGCTTGCGTGGCGGAACCGCACCACCCGGCGCTGGTCGATGAAATCGGGCTTTTCGTCCAGGGGCAGGCCGGCCTCGGCCAGCAGCTCGGCGGCCAGTTTGCCGATGGCCGGGGCGCTGGTCAGGCCGGGGGACTTGATGCCCGCCAGGTCAAGGAAGCCGGGGTATGCCCTGCTCCATTCGATGATAAAATCGTCCCGGTCGGTGTTGGCGCGGATGCCGCTGAAATTGCGGATATTCTCGCCAAAGCGGATGCCGGGCACGCTCTGCCGGGCGCGGGCCTTGACAAAGGCCAGGCCGTCGGCGGTGTTGCCCAGGTCCCGGCGGTCGGTGACAGGCTCGGCGTTGGGGCCGACGATCAGGTTGCCGTGGACGGTGGGGGCCACCAGAACGCCCTTGCCCTCCGGGCCGGGGCACTGGAAGATGACGCGGCCTACCCGGCCGCCCTCGGTCTTGTCCAGCAGGTAGTATTCGCCGCGGCTGGGCTGCGTCCGCCAGGTCACAGGCTCCAGCAGGGCGTGCACCCGGTCGGCGTCCACGCCGGCGGCGTTGACCACAAAGCGGGCCTGCACCGTCCCCTGCGGGGTGGCAAGGGCAAAGCCGCCGCCCGGCAGCGGCCGGATGGCGGTGACGGGGGCGCTGCGGCGCAGCTCGACGCCGTTTTGCACCGCCGTCTCGATCATGGCAAGGGCAAAGCCCCAGGGGTCCACCACCGCGGCGGTGGGGGCGTGCAGCGCGCCGCAGACCTGGGGCGAAAGCCCCGGCTCCAGCGCGCGGGCTGCCTCGCCGGAGAGCAGTTCCAGCCCCGGCACGCCGTTGGCCAGACCCCGCTCGTACAGCGTTTGCAGGTGGGGCAGCTGCTCCGGCGCAAAGGCCAAGACCAGCGAGCCGGTCTGCCTGACCGGCACGTCCAGCCTGCGGCAGATGTCCAGCGCCATGCGGTTGCCCTCCACGTTCAGGGCGGCCATTCTGGTGCCCGGCTCCGGGTCGTAGCCGGCGTGCAGGATGGCGCTGTTGGCTTTGGTGGTGGCGTTGGCCACGTCGTTGCCGGCCTCCAGCACCAGCACGCGCAGGCGGCAGCGGGCCAGGCGGTAGGCGGCGGCAGCGCCCACCACGCCGCAGCCGATGATGGCGACGTCGTACATGAGATCCCTCCTTGGCAGGACCGGCGGCCGCCCCGGAAACCGGGCGCTGCCGGACGAAAAAAGAGAGCAAGGCAAACGCCGCGGCCCGCCCCCGCGGAGCAAAGGCGCACCGCAGGGGCAGACCGGGCATCTGCTTTGCTCTCAGACTCGAAGCAGGTGTTCGGATTACCTTGAGTATACCACGATTTTCCCCCGCCGGCAAGGCGGGAGGGGAAAAATCACAGCTGGGTCAGGGTGTTGGTGCAGCTCATGGTGGTGACCAGCAGCGCCATGATGATGCCGGACAGATAGGGGTTGCGGGTGTGCTTGTACAGGATGCGGGAGACCACTGCCGCCACCGGAAGGATGACGACGATGGGGTACAGCCAGATGCCGATGATGCTGCCGCCGAAGCCGGGGATGAACTCGCTGGGCAGGTAGCCGGTGACAAAGAAGCAGATGTACATGACCAGGATCATGATCAGGCAGGCCAGGCCGTTGAAGACGGCCATGACCGCGGTGTTGACCCACTCGTGCCTGCCCATCTGGAAGTAGTTGCAGCAGTTGATGGAGATGCTGTTGCAGATGTAGTACACCAGGAAGAAGGGCAGGTAGATCAGGATGATGGGGAACTTGTCCGCCGTGAAGGCCTTGAGGGCCAGCACCCACAGGCGGAAGTCGGTCTTGAAGAAGTAGTCGGCCAAAAAGACCAGGCCGTAGGTGGCCGCCGCCACGATCAGGGCCAGCAGCACGGTCAGGCCCAGCGTTTTGCCGCTGATGCGCATACCGGTGGCCTTGCCGTCCACCTTGGCGCCGGTGACCTTGCCCCCGATGAAGATGAGCAGCAGCGCGAACAGGCCGCACAGCAGGCTCCACATGCCGATGAAATAGACCGGCGACTGGGGGAAGAAGGACGGCACCGCGCCGGACAGGATGGAGTAGCCGAACATGTAGACCAGGAAGGAGAAGGCAACGGCCAGCAGGTTGCTTGTCCAGAACCAGCCCTTGCTGCGGCCGGTGAGGGCGGGCGCGGGCTGCACGGGGCCGCTGGCCTTGAGGGCGGTGAAGGGACGGGCGTCCAGCAGCACGATGGCCAGGCTGACGGCAAACATCATAAAGCCCACCAGGCCGATGGCGTTGAAGGCGGCCTTGAACTGCCAGATCTGGTTGCTGCCGTCGATGGGGTTGGGCGCGCCCAGGGCTGCGTCAAAGAACTCGACGCTGGAGGCGACGACGCCCTTGGAGAAGTGGGCCCAGGGATGGGTGATGGCGGGGTTGTAGATGACGCGGATGGCCTCCTGGCCGTCGACGTCCTGGGTGTACATCTGGTAGCTGGCGCGCTCCTCCTGGCCAGCGGGGTCCTGGCCGAAGTAGAGGAAGGACTGGGCCGTGGCCTGGTGGATGTAGTCCCGCGGGGCGCTGCGGCTGCCGTCCTCCTGCTTGACGCGGTGGAAGAACTCGTCGTACTGGCAGGCGACGATGCCGGCGTCCCGGCTGCCGAACATGTTGTAATAATTGCCGTTGTCGTCGGTGTAGACGGCGTCGTTGGAGACCAGCAGCGCGGCGGCGATCAGCGGGGTCTCGGCCTCGTTGTCCAGCAGGACGGCGGTGCGGCTGGCCAGCGCGCCGTTGGAGTGGCCGGTGACGCCGATGCGGCTGGCGTCCACAAAGGGCAGCGTGGCCATCATCTGGACGGCGTCATACATGCCGTTGGCGTTGTTTTCCGGCTCCCACCAGGTGCCGTTGGGCAGATTTTCCGAGTTGCCGTGGCCGTACATGTCGATGGACAGCACCACAAAGCCGCGGCGGGCGTATTCCACATAGTTCAGGTCCTGCATCTCGCGGTTGTTGTACCAGCCGTGGCTGCAGACGATGGCGGGGGCGGGGTTTTCCGGCGTGGCGGTGTCGGGGATCAGGAGCAGCGCGCTCATCTGATGGCCGCTGGCGGTCTCGAACCGCAGGTCGCGGATGGTCACCTGGCCGAAGCTGGTCTGCACGGCGCTGGCGCCGATGCAGCTGATCAGGCACAGCACCAGCGCGATGCACAGCCAGAACCTTGCCTTGCTCTTTTTGGTGGACGACGGTTTCACGGATGATTCCTCCTTTTGGCTTTGCCAAAAAAATTGCTTCGGAACAACGGCGGGCGCGGGCAGAAAAAAAGGACGCAAAGGCGGCCTGCCTTTACGCCCACACACTTCTCCGGAGCTTATCTTGCGCCTTTATGCTACCACCGTGCACAGTTTTGTGTCAATGGCTTTGACAAAATACGTCGAAATGACCAATAGTTGAACGTCTGTTTAATGCAAAACGGAAATTTTTGCGCCGGCGGCTTTACATTCCCGGCGGGGTCTGCCATAATTGGACTGTTCTTAGAGTGAGGAGCGGGACGGACGCAGGTTCGGCCCGCTTTGCGTTTTTATCCAGAGGGGATGTAGGTTTGTCAAACATCTTGTACAGCGAGAGATTCAAAGAAAGCAGCAAGTT
>ERZ1643246.701-NODE-701-length-41149-cov-9.165085_pt1 | contig 41149 bp, 47 predicted proteins | sample MGYA00579265_ERZ1643246 | MGnify/ENA primary metagenome ERZ1643246 (study PRJEB29033, sample SAMEA4952261) | chicken gut metagenome | biome: Broiler Chicken; feature: Gastrointestinal Tract; material: Caecum | place: Ireland | collected 2018 | study: Broiler... | reverse complement strand
CATGAAACCAGTGTTTCTTTAAATACAGGCAAATGTAAATCACACAAAGGACTGCCTCGATCCAGAAAAGGAGATCCATCGAATTATACAGCACTCCACTTTCTGTATGACCAATCCCGGAATTCGGAGCATCCGTCAGCCAAAACCATCTGTCTCTTTCAAGAATCACAGCAGGTTTCTCAAATCTGGGAATTGTGGTTATCTTGCTCCATCTCGTGAGGCAAAGGAAAAATAAACTGTGCCACAATATCTGTGTCACTGAAAATATAACGCGGCTTTTTTTCGACATAAATATCTCTATTTTTAAAGTCCTTGTACAGTGATAATAATATCGCTAGGAAGAGAAGAGTACGGAACATAATAAGGATGTGTGTCCCATCCCCGCAAAAAAGAAACAGGTCCATCCGGATATTCTCGAGCTTGAACAGTTTCTACCAACACATATCCATCAGCGGCTTGTATACTTTCCCATTCGCTGTTTGTAAATGCTGCTGTTGCCCCATCTAAAATGTCAAATATAGCTCCAAATGTAGTGCCCGGTCCTGGAACATATCCTAATGCCCCAACAAAAATATCTCCCACATCATAACTTCCTGGATTCCAATTGTTGAGCAGATAATCGTAAGAATCCTCCTTGTTTAGCATTAAAATTACAACATCAAAGTGATCACCCGCTGCATCCACTGTCGTATATTTGGCAACGCCACCATTAGGTATATAGTATCTTGATGCATAAAAGGGTGTGATTCCATATTGATCCAACACAAGCTGCTCATAGTAAGCAGTTAGGTATTCAGTATATACTTCTAAATAACCAGGGGACATACCCTCAAACTGGTCACCTACATCATCCAATCGTTCTTGAACCAGCTCTTCCACTTCTAATTGCATTTGTTCACTCATAATGTCTTCTGCTGATACATTTATTGCCATGCTTTGAATACTCAAAAGCATACTAAACACTATGGCTGTTATCCAAATTTTTTTAACGCGCTTCATATAAATCCCTCCAATTTATTATATTTTCAATACCAATATCTATTATGAGATTTCAACATTTCTCATTAATCTCAACATGTTGCGCGCTTATATTTCTAGACTCTATTTTAATTGTCCATTGGCCTTCCCTCCTGGTTTTATATTTTATGACATTATAATATTTATATTGTTATTTGTCAATATATAATAGCAAAAGAGCGATATTACACCACTCTTCAAAATAGTATTATGACAAATTCCCGTTTTTATCACACGACAACACCACTGTTTCTGTTATTGGATCAAAACTCATCCCGCCTTTATGCATGCGAGCTGTAGCTGATCCTATTGCTCTATTCCCATTCCAGCTGCTGCTTTTATTTATAATACTCCATTCGGGGACATAGGATTCTGCCGATACACTTGCTCCCATACAAATAGAACTTGTTCCGGTATATCCAAAAGTTCCAGTTACTGAAACGGCCCATAGATCTCCGACCGCTCCAGAATATACAGTCCTTTTTGTTGCTGTTATTGTTTCAGCGCTTAAAAGAGAGGTCTCTTCCAAAATAAATAGTTGTCGTTACCCACAAGTCATCTGAAATAAATTCCACCTGACTACCGACAATCTCTGAATTCCCGGATTCTGATGCATATACAGGTATCCCCATAAGTAATATCGATGACAAAGGAGACGGTGAAATGAGCTGGACTGGAGAGCCCGGGGCTGAAGGCGAAGCCGGAATGACAACCGCGGAAATTATATCCAATATGGCGCGGCTAAGCTTAACAGGTAAACTAAGCCTTGCCATATCAGAATATCGTTCATTAGGGCAATGGTGCTTTGTATTTGTTCCATATTACGAATGGAATCCGGCAGCTACTGCTGAAGATATCCTGCCACAAATATCTGTGCAGCATTTCGCGGGCCAATGTGGGACCCTTCTGGAGAGCGAATTAACTGTTTATTTAAATATTACAAGGAGATAATATACAATGAGTGGACCAATGCTTAGTGGGGACAAGATCCCCGAAAATTTACCTGAGAAGACAAAGAGATGGTTGGAGAATCATAAACCATTATGGAAGACTTCCCCGTTTGACATTCCGGGACCGCGCTATTTAAATGCCAGCTTTGAGCCTATATGGGATCTTCTTGATGAAATGAGCCGCAAATACGATGTTGATGAAGAAGAGATTCTTATCGGGAAAAGCGATGTTCCTCCATCGGATCCGACATGCCTGGTATATTTGCGGGTATATGGAAGCGCATTTGAGGAATACTTCCGCAAAAATTTAAAATCCGACGGACGATGGGTGAATGAAAACTACCTGCACCATATTTTTGGGACAAAGGATCAGGAAGGGACCTATGACTACAGATATGGAATAGCATATAAACGCCGTGGAACAGAAGAATCCTCGGAATTTGGCTGCAGTTATTTACACATGGCATATGCAAATAGTCCGGACGGCACCGTTGACTTTTCCACTACGGAAGGATCAGGGCGAACCTATGTTGGCACCTATGAAGATTTCAATCCTGCAGATAGCCAGGACCCAGGTCGCTATCAATGGGTAAAAACAGTGAGTGGTCAGCCACTTTAAAAAATACCGCTGCCCAATTATGTGACAATTTCAAAAAAACATTGATTTTATTAGAATTTTATGGTATCCTATAACTATAAAAAGACACCCTCTATCTCGTAATGAGATAGTAAAATATACCCCTTCAAAACGGGTACGTAGTTATAAGCTGCGTACCTGTTTTATTTTTAAAGGCGCACAGCCAACGCCATGCGCCCTTATCATTAAGCTATTTGATCCAAAAATCTTGTGATAATCGTTGCGCCTACTGCCCTGCTTGCCGTATTCTGCGGTTTCAGCATTTTAACCTCTTCGGATTCATCTCCAGTAATAATCCCATTATCTACGGCCCAGAGCATCCCGTCAGCTGCAAAATCCGGTACCTCTCCAGCATCCGGAAATCAAGCAGATCTCCATTTGTGGTAATATCATATCCCTTATATTCAGCATAGCGGTACATCATAGTTGCCATCTGTGCTCGTGTGATCGCATCCGAAGCGCCAAAAATTCCTGCTTCGGCCCCTTCCGTATATCCAGTAATAATTCCGCTGGCGCTTGCCCATGTCACTGCGTCATCATACCAGATGCCGTCGGGCACATCCGGAAACTCTGCGGCAGCAAGACCGCTTACATCCGGCTCTCCTTCCATCCTGTAAAGGATTGTAGCAAATTGGGCGCGGGAAAGCATTTCAGAAGGCCCAAAAGTGCGATTATCTAGGCCAGTCATTATCCAGTTCTTGTAAACGTAGACTACGGAATCATAAAACCATGCTCCATACGGTACATCTGTAAAGGGTGTTTCACCCAAATCACCTTCTACCCAATTCCACCAGACCCATGATGTAACAATACCATTGCTTGCTTCTAAATCCAATCCATACCATCTGGTGTCAGTAGATTTTAGATAAAAAGTCCCTTCACTCCTCGGAGGTTCCCATCCGAGAGATTTCATTATAGGCTCTATTTCTTCCAGGGAGTCTCCAATCCCAACCCCATGATATGTAATCTGCGGATTACTGTTATTCTCAGCAGATATGGGGATTTCTCCAGGCCAATATTCTATCCAGAAATTTTCATCTCCATATCGTATTCCATTATTAGGGAATTGCTGTGGATCCGTCTCTTGCAAATTTAACAACCGTGCTATTTCTTCCGGCTGCTCTTGATCTAAAAGATCCCCAATGTCATAAGAATCCACATCTTCTTGTACACTACTGCCTGGGTCATCCTGCGCATTTACTACCGCGGCCGGAACAAAACTGCTCAACACCATTGAAAAAGCTAATAAGCCACCCAATACCTTTTTTACCATAACCTTCCTCCTTTTTGAATTTTTTCACATCCAGGGAAACACCTCACTATTTATAAATAATTTTACCATTCAGGGTTCGGAATTACAACATATTCATTTCGACCCTTCTCACTGACAACATAAATATTTGTCTAATAGAGAATAGTATAGCAGAAACATCTAACCGAAAGGAGCTGATGTAATTATGAATTTACATAACAAGGAGACTAATCAATGGAAAATACATATCATACAAATTATTTGTTTTATGACCAGGCACATTCTCACCGCCATTTCGGCGGAATCATTTCTCAGTCAGACTTCTGCTCAGATCACCCACCCTATCCTGGGCAAGTAACCGGAAACATCCTCCGTTCTCTGCGATTTGATAATTATTGTCGTAGGCAATTTGAACAAAACGCATTGTATAAATTGTACAGTGGTGATGCTCATGAATAATCGGTATTTCCGGAAGGCATATTATGCCGCCAAAATCTCTGATTTTCCTCATGTACACGTAGGCTGCATAGCTGTTTATCGCGGCGCGATTATCGGGGCCGGATTCAATAGCAATAAAACGCATCCGCTGCAGAAATATTACAACCGGTACCGGGAGGAAGAAGGTAATGACCATTTTGCTCCTAAGCTTCATGCTGAGATTGACTGTATTAACTCTATCCGTCATTTAAATATTCAGTTTTCTAAGGTGCAGCTTTACATTTATCGGATCCGTAGTGACCGCCCACACGGTATGGCGCGTCCCTGTCCTTCCTGTATGGCCGCTATTAAGGATCTTGGAATCCGTGACATCTATTATACAACTGATGATGGCTATGCCTATGAGAGGTTGGGAGGTGTGGCTGTGTAATGTGTTCTATCTGTTTACATGATCCTTGCCTTCCCGGGTGTCCAAACTATGAACCAAAGCATTCCGCCGCTATTTGCCAAATTTGTGGTGATTATATCGCAGAAAATGAAGAATATTTGGAGAATCATAAAGGGGATATAGTCCACTTCGACTGTATTTATAGCAAACGCCAGCTTCTTAAGTGGCTGCGAATCCCTGTAAGAACAATGGAGGTAGCTGTACATGAATAAGAAACCTATGGGTCTGAATGAATTTGAGAAATATATGAATTCGATTAAACGGGTCTATGATTATGAAAATAAGCTAAACGATTTTCTGAAGCAGAATGTCGAAGATGGATATCTTTACCAACCCAACTGCATTGAAACCGCAATTGACCTGCTATCATTACATTTTGGCGATACAGATGACTGGATCGGTTACTATGTATTTGATCTGGATTTTGGGAAATCTTATGAACCAGGATGGGTGAGAAGCAAGGTCGGCGAGGATATCCCGCTTTTTACAGTGGAGGATCTGTATAATTTACTGGTTAATAATATGCGGGAGGTTGACGGACAATTAGCGAATATGGAATAAAAATAAAAAACATCAGTGCGGGAATGCTATATGATGTCAACCTTGGAATCCGAGATTATTTTACATACACAGATGCGATGCTTAATAACAGCCTGTTCAGCTATTTTTTGATGAGGAACGGCATGGACATCTATAAAGGCGAAAGCACCCGCGATGTCATATGTCTGGACTTTGATTTCGGCAGCCGCTCCTATGACCAGGAAATAAAGCGCCTGGAAAAACTTCTGGAAGAATGCAGCGATGAAGATATGGCTGTTCGTATTCAGGCCGCGATTGCGAAAGTTCATTCTCATCGGGACCTGTACTCGCCCAGGAGCCGGGATGCTATTCGGGAATTTTTCTACGAAAACGGGGCCGATGTCACTTATACGAAAAAGGATAAGGCCGGAAATGTAACCGATTCTGAGACGATTCACTATGAGATGCTGTTTCGGACAAGCGCCAAGGCCAAGGTCGGGCAGGTGATTTTTATCAATAGGTCACTTTATGAGACAGCATATGACTGGCTGACCATCGGGCTGGGCAAGAAAATGGGGCACGACAATGCAAAGATTGTAGAAATCTCGGCCTATGCACCGCTTACGACTTCCAATATTGTCGGTACTCTCCATCTTCCCGTTGAAAATATTCTTATCCTGGAAGATCAGGATTCCTTTTTTACTACAATGGCCGATATCGTCTGCGCCGAGGAGTACACGGATCAGCGAGGGACAACACGGAAAAAGTGCGTGGTAAACACAGAGAAGACCCAGGTGAAAAATACATTGTGGGACGGGATGGCCCTCATTGAATCAGGTATCCTGCCTAGATGGGTCAATGGAATGGCCTTACTCCGCAACCATCTCTTTAAAGCATGTGCCTTTCGCAGCAACCTGCAGCTTTTCTTTCAGGACTGGTGCCGCCAAACGGGGAATGATTATGATTCATATCGGGTCCGCGACATGTTTGGCAACTGGCATTATCTCAAGAATATCAAAATGATTACCACTGACAATGCGATTAAGTGGAAGAAATTCAAAGACCTGATGGGAAATAATCTTTCAGAAGCCTATGATTACTGGAGAGATCGCATTCATGCGGATGGTGATATCTGGGGGATCGTAAAGACAGACCACCCCAGCAAGCTCGGCCAGTATCAGCAATTGAGTTATCAGATGGTGAACACCCTTCCCTGTTCCCGTGATGAAATAAAGAGTATCGCCCAGATAAGCATTGATTACGTGGAGCGTCTCAAGGCCGATAATGATGAATTTGAAAAGTTCTTGCGGAAATATGCCAATGAGGTCAATCATTATGAGATGCTGGCAGATCTATACCGGCAAAATCATGATTTTGGCAATAGTACATTCTTTCGCCGCGAAAAATCAGCCATAATAAAGCAGTATGTCTTTCGGTTAAGGAAAGGGAAGATCATGGTTCCGGGGGATAATTTAACAGGCTGCGGGAATCCCTATGCCCTACTACTCTACTCTGTAGGTGAGGATTGGCGCTCAGATCCGACGCTTCGGCCAGAAGAAGGATCTATTCAATGTTATACGCGAAGATTCGCAGATGACTCATATCTTTGTGCATTCAGAAATCCGCACAACTCCCCAAATAATATTTGTTATCTTCATAATGTGCATAGTCACGAAATGGAAAAGTATTTTGAATTCAGTAACAACATCATTGCCGTGAACTGTATTGAAACCGATATACAGGCACGCGCCAATGGTTGCGACTGGGATTCGGACTTCCTTCTTGTTACTGATCAACCAACAATGGTATCCGCCGCAGAATTTTGCTACCACCACTACCCCACCATTGTAAATGCCCTGAAAGAAAGCGGAATCACCTATCGGAATACGAAAGCGGATTATGCTGCCATGGATAATAAATTTGCCAAATCGCAGATGGGTATTGGGTATTCCAGTAATCTGGCCCAGCTCGCCATGTCTTATTACTGGACAGAACTTCAGAGGCCCGATCCAGATGAGTCGCGTCTGAAGGAGCTATATGATAATTTTGTCATTCTGTCAGTGTTGGCGCAGGTTCTCATTGATTCCTGCAAGCGGGAATATGAGATAGACGGAAATATGGAAATCAAACGGATCGCCAACCTTGAATGCATGCAGCTAACCAAGAGCTATATTACAAAAGCCGGGAAGGTTAAATCGTATAAATGTGATTTCCCGGAATTCATGAAATATACACGGGAAGTCAAAATCACTAAGGATGGGAAAGAAATTCCTTATGATGAAGTAAGTGAAGCCAAAGATAAACTGAAACGCCGTATCAACCGCGATCTTACTTGCCCTATGAATGATTTGGAGTATTGGCTGGATAAAATTCAAGGTGCTTCAACAGTTGCGACAACTCCAACAGAAAAATTTTTTATCAAAATGCACGGCAAGGCAAATAGTCGGCAAATGAGTAGAATTATGGAACTCATCACAAATTATGAAAATTATTTAAGCGCACTACGTATGAATGTGAAAAGGGACGATGAAATGTACAGTATTTCTGTGTATGAAAAAACCCAAGAGTTAATTGATGAAATGCAGAATATAAAAGTAGGGAACATTGTTACCATTAATCGACTTATAGAAATTGCTCTTGGATTAAGTAGTGAGTTAGGTGCATCAAAATCCAGAAATTATGATCCTGAAAAACATTCTCGAAAGCTACTCATGATACTCTATAAAATGGACAAAGAGAAATTCTTGCTTAATTTTTCATGTAAGTCATGAGAATCCGTGCAGAATGAATGGTATTTTAATTTTCGAAAATGCTTGAGCGCCAACGATTTTTGATGTGTTCAACTTTCGGTATATATATGAGGAAGAAACGAAAGCACAGCGTTGTGCCGGTAGTGCTCCCCGCTAAAATCCAAGTGCGGGTTATAAATATGGGTTCCCGGAACAGAAACTGACGTCTAGGGGCGGGTTGAGGCTTCCCGCCCTGAATAAAATTTTTATAAAAGGAGAGTTGATTGAACATGGTATTGAAGGAAGCATATGAGTACCAAAATTATCTTACTGATTTGCTGACAGAGGTTGAAGCTATGCTGATGTCCTCAGACTTTATTACAAAAAGGACCGAAACTCATGAGCGGTCTAAGTCAAATCCCGATGCGAAGGACGAGACTATTACAGTTGAAACCGATATGGAGATTAAGGCCAAACCAGAAAGCGTATTGGATCTTGCCGTGAAGCTGATTGATGAAAAAGGCAAATTGGCAGATAAGATCACCGCGGCCAAATCGCAGTCCGATATCGATATTGATAATGCGATTGCCCTTAATAAAATTCAGCAGAAAATGATAAGCGTCCTCGGTGTTATGGATAAAACGAAAAGCCGTGAATTTATCAGCCAGGGCAGTGCCTATAAGCTAAACGCTGAAGGAAATCAGGTAAGATATTTCTATGATATCAAAAATGTAACTAAAATCAATTTCAACCGCAATGATGTACGCGGTCTGATTAAAAAATACCGTGAAGAGTGTAAGAAAAGATCTCTGGCGGTAGATGCGGCAGAGTTGTCCATCACCGTCGATTACGATCCCGTTTGGGACATTGATACAACCCTGGAAGAAATTCTGGGTAATGAGTAATGCTTTTTGGCAGTGGCTTGTGGAGGGCACGTGCTCTCCCGCCCTGCTTTTCATTAGACGTTCCAAAGAGGGAAGAATCGGAACAAATGATTGTCAGTCGGTTCGCGCATAGGTGAACTATGATTCTATGCATTGGTAAGTTTTTGTACATATAGAACAAGGATAGCACTGCAAATAATGCTAATTAATATAGGGGGATGATCGTTCTCCGCGGCGCAAAGCATTCTTTCACTTGTTCAATATATCAAAATTTTGTTCTTGTATTCCTTCGTAAAATCAAAATACGCTTCGCCCTAAAATATAAAGTACCCTTACGTGTTCACAATACACGCAGGAGGTTTTAATATTTTGAGTTTAATCTGAAATTAAATTATTTTTTTGATGGGCTGAAATTATGCGTGATGATGCTTTCCTCTTTGGAGCGTCTAATATTTGTTTCTCATATCTATTTTCCTTTCTTTCTGGCGGGAGCGCTGCTGAATTGTCAGCGACGTTCCCGTTATCTTATATAGCAAGGTGGAGCAGTCTGGTAGCTCGTCGGTCTCATAATCCGAAGGTCGCGGGTTCAAATCCCGTCCTTGCAACTCTCTCTGGAGAAATAAATTTAAAGGAGCAATTATCTTTGTTAAAAATCACTCGCGATGAAAGAGATTATCTAGAAAAAGAATGTGGTTGTGTTTTCGGCAGAGATCTGCATAAAACATATAGCTCACATCCCCATTACTATGTTACAGAAAATCGGAAAATTCTGCGCAAGTTATATCAATACAGAGAATCCAGAATAAAAAAATAACATAGAGGGGCGGGATGCCACATGACAAAATTTGTAGATACAAATGTTCTTCTTTCCCAGATTGACCAGCTGGAGAAGGAAGACTTTTTTCTTTTATCTTCTATATCCATAACAGAGTTAGAAGATATAAAAACAAATCGCAATAAAACTGATCAAACTCGATTTCAGGCCAGGAATATTGTTAGATTTTTGGATAAAAATCCAGATAAATATAAAGTCATTGTATACGCACCGAATATAGAATATGCCATAAGGTCAACTCTTGATGATACTCCAGATGTTAAAATTATAAAGTGCGCAAAGTATGCAAAAGAAACAATGGGCTATCAGGATCTTGTATTTTTTAGCAATGACATCCTTGCGAGATTGATTGCGAAAGAATATTTTTCTCTGAATACAAGCGAAATGGATGGTGTTGAAGATGATTCTTATAAAGGATTTCTGGAAGTATTTCCCGGTCCTGAAGCGATTGCTCAAATATATGAACACCCCGATCAGAATCAATATAGTCTCGTTCCAAATCAGTATTTAATTGTTAAAGACTATGAAAATAATGTTATAGACAAATTTTGCTGGACTGGATCTTATTACAGAAATGTCGAATCAGTTCGTAAGACTTCAAAAATTTTTGGATCAGTTCATCCTATGAATGGCGATATTTATCAGCAATTAGTTCTTGATAGTTTTTCAACTAATCAAATAACTATGGTTAAAGGCTGTGCCGGAACTGGTAAGAGTTATTTATCTGTTGGCTATTTGCTATGGTTATTGGAAAAAAATAAAATTGATCGTATCGTAATTTTCTGTAACACTGTTGCAACTGTAAACTCTGCGAAACTAGGGTATTACCCTGGAAGTAAGGATGAAAAGTTGCTAGATTCCCAAATTGGTAACATGCTTCGCTCTAAACTGGGAGATTCATATATACTCGAGAAGCTGATGAATGAAAACAGTCTATTATTACTGCCATTGAGTGATATCCGAGGTTTTGATACTTCCGGAATGCGAGCCGGAGTGTATATTACTGAAGCTCAAAACATGGACATATCGCTAATGAAACTGTTTCTGCAGCGTATCGGAGAGGATTCTATCTGTATTATTGATGGCGATTATACTGCCCAAGTTGACCTTGAGCATTATGCAGGAAGTAACAACGGAATGCGTCGAATGTCAGAAGTATTTCGCGGAAAGGATTTTTATGGTGAAGTAGAACTACAAAATATTTATAGAAGTCGAATTGCAGCAGTTGCACAAGAAATGTAAATGAAAGTCAAAGGAAGTAAAAATATATGGATTATATCGAATTACCATTAGTCGGACAAATAAAAGCCAGTGAAATTCCGGAACCGGAGGAATACACATATTGGAAATCCCGGGCCAGTCGTACATTTTACATAGATTATGAAATTGATGAGACATATTCATTGGTTGAACTGGCGAAGATTATAATTCAAATGAATATTGATGAGGCCAATATACCTATTGAGGATTTGAAGCCTATCCGTATCTTCATTCATTCATATGGTGGGGATTTGGGTCAAACCAATTTCTTCTGTGATTTGGTACAGACAAGTCGTATTCCGATTATTACTATTGCAATGGGTGTAGCTATGTCTGCTGGTTTTTTGATTTTCTTATCTGGACACAAACGATACGCGTTTAGGCATACGCAGATGCTGGTTCATGCAGGATCTGCTGCGTTTTCCGGCACCGCTTCAGAAGTAGAGGAAGCTCAAAAAAATTATAAAAAGCAGATTGATGAAATGAAAGCGTATATACTGGAAAGAACCGATATAGACGAAAAAACTTTTAACAAAAACAAAAATAAAGATTGGTATCTTACCGCAGATGATTTACTAAAATATAATGTTATTGATGATATCATAACTGATATTTCTACAATTATATAATTTCATGGAGGTATAGTTTTGGCAAAGTCAAAGTTAAGTTTCAAAAGGAATATTACCGATAAGTTAAGTGTCAAGGGATTATTGACAGATGATCAGTACATCGTGTATGAAGATGAAAATGGAATGGAACAGCGAGTTAAAGTGTCGGATCTGCTTAATGCATTTGTGAATACAGATATTGATTTTACGGTGCAGCAAAAATCCGATGAGGATCTGGACATCATTCCCGCCGAAGATGACGTAGAAGCTGAGTAAGGCGGTGATGAGCCATCGTTCACAATTACAGGCGATATGAAGGTGAAAGCGACGATGAGTTAATTTACCGGATTACTGAGGATAAAGACAAAATTGGTTCCTGGCAGGATGTTGCGGATATACTGAATGATCTGCTGGGTACAGATTATACGGAAAGCGCTTTTCGGAAGAAGCGCAGGTCATTTGATCGTATGTTTTCGGTGTATCAGGCCAAATATGCTGATAAATCGTTGGAACTGGAAGAAATCAAATTACAGCGCCGAGAGCTGGAAAAGGATCGGATAAAATATCGCGACGAACGCAATGAATATAACAAGCTCATTCGCCAGGAGGCTCGCAAAGAATCTTTTGAAGATATGGTGAAGCGTGTTATATGCGGAAACACCGATCCGATTGTTCTTGACTACTCTTCTATTCCATTCAATTCCGATAATGATCTCTTGGTGCACCTTACCGACATTCACACGGGTATTAAAGTTGATTCATTTCTAAATACATTCAACAAAGAAGTGTTGAAAAAAAGGATTTCTGAGTATGCTTGGCGTATTCTGAGAATACGAGATACCCACGATTCCCAGGATTGTTATATTGTTTGTGGCGAGATTGTCAGTGGTATTATTCATAATAACCTGCGACTGCAAAACAATATGGACCTCATGGAACAGTTTAAGTTGATTTCTGAACTGATCGCATCTATGCTTACCAATCTATCTTCACACTTCAATCATACCTATTTCTATACAACTCCCGGAAATCATAGTCGCATATCTCCCAAAAAGGAAGATTCATTAGATGGCGAGAATATGGACATTCTCTTGCCCTTTTATTTAAAAGCTCGCCTTCAGAATTATGAAAATATTACAATTTGCGACAATACAATAGATCCCGAAATTGCAATGTTTAGCATTCGAGGGAAAAAGGTGTTCAGTACCCATGGCCATAAGGATGATCCCAAAACGGTTGTCCAGAATATGACACTGATGTTTGGGATAATTCCCGACATTGTTCTTCTGGGCCATCGTCATTCAAATGGACTCAAAACCGTGGGAAATACAAAAGTCATTGAAAGCGGATGCGTATCCGGTGTCGATCAGTATGCGATTTCTGCGCGTTATTGCACGCGGCCAGAACAGACCGTATCTGTAATAACAGATGAAGGATTTCAATGTTTATATGATGTAACACTTTATTCGTGATGATTGGATCGCTACTCTTTCCGATGTGTGTACCGGCACTCATCCGGCCTTGATCAAACTCTCTCTCTTCTTACCTGGAAGGAGTAGCGTTTTATAAAAAAATGGTGGTTAGTCTGTACCGCACAACTGAAGCATAGTAAAAATTTACAAAAATCTAAGGAGAAAATAATCATGTTAAAAAGGGATATTGCAAAAATCGTAGCTTCAAATACTTCTTATACTCAGGATGATATTATGACAATTATTGATAAAACTCTTGAGACCGTGAGCGAGGCTATGGTTAACGGAGACAAAATTCAGTTTAATGGATTTGGAATTTTTAAACCAGTCACTAGAGCTGCGCGTGTAGCTCGGAATCCTCAGACAGGTGAAACTATTAATGTTCCCTCTAAGAAAAGCTATAAGTTTGAAATGTCTGATGTTTTAAAAAAACGGATTGAAGGTTGAATGTATGAAAAATAAATATTACAGAACATTAAAGTCTTTTGCTCGGAATATTTTATCGGCATATATAACTTTGAAAGAAAAAGATGAATATACGCTTGTTGTAGTAATCGGGAAATATGATAATATTAGAGAATTATTCAGGATCATGTGCTGTTCTGGATTTACTCCAAGTTTTGCACAATTAGAGGATGAAGAGTGGGCCGGATATCGAGATGAATTTATTCTGTCACTATTTGGTGATGAAGTTTCAGTAGAAAAAATGAAGCATGACGATATTTTTTATTCTACCGGCGGAAATGTAATCTATGTTCTTGATGAATGCAATAGTAAAGTTCTGAGCAAGTGTGATTCTAAAGATATAAGAACTGTGAGTATTCGAGATGACTTTGATACTACAGCTGGAGTAGACTATTCATTTGATATTCTCTTGGATATGTTAATGGAATTATAGAAAGGATATAGAATGGCATATAAAGTTGTTGGAACAAAAGGCTCTATACAGGGGCTAACAGTTCGGTTATATATATGTGATTCCGCTTCCGATATTTCTTCTTTGCCAACTAATTCAAATCGAGGAATGGAACAATCTGGCGATACTGTTTCTGATGAGATATGTGGCATTGGAAGTTTAGCTACTGTTGCTGCAAATGGAGATTTATACATATTAAATGCAAGCGGCAAATGGGTAAAGAAGAAATCCGGCTCTTCTGGGAGTGGAGGATCCGGAGGCGGCCCAACTATTTTAATCGACGAAACATTAACGCAAAAAGGGCAGGCTGCTGACGCAAAGGCCGTAGGCGATGCCCTATACGAAAAACTTGATAAAACTGATTTAAGTTGGAAACCAATTACAGAGGAGTAATGATATATGGCTTATAAAGTAATTAAAGCATTCGGGAGTACGCAGGGACTCACCAAAAGAATTATAGTATGCGATACTGCTGCTGACATTGAGAACCTTCCTACCAATAAGAAGGTTGGTGCGGCACAGGAAGGAGATACTGTTTCCGATGAAATGTGTGCGGTGGGCAGTATTGCCGAGGTTACAGATACTGGCGATAAATATGTACTAAGTGCAAATAGTGAATGGACAGTAAAGCCAAGCGAAGGTTCAGGCGGCAGTGAAATTAGTATTGATGCCACTCTTTCCCAAGAAGGACAGGCTGCTGATGCCAAAGCTGTTGGAGATGCTCTGGCAAATAAAGCCGATGCTTCTGCTTTGAGTTCTTATGCGACCACAGCTTCACTTGCAGATTATGCAAAAACCGCCGAACTGCCGAAGGGAACCGCTGTCGCAGATGCTACGGGTCCGGATGATGTTGTGACGCAGCTTAATGCTCTTATTGCAAGTTTAGAAACCGCTGGCCTAATTGCTCAGTAATATAAAAATCGAGGTGGATTATGGCAGAAAAATCGACGAAAAGAAAATCCCCCTCTATGAATGCGCAAAAGGGCAAAAAGAAATGTACTTGCTGCCACAATGAAAAAAAATTAACTGACTTTTATGCCAGTAACAGTTCACTATTTTCGATGGATAAGAGAGTTCCTATTTGTAAGGAGTGCGTATACAAATTATGCACCGATGAGGAAACGGGCGAGATTGATATAGAAAAAATGAAGAATACTCTGCGTTCTATTGATAAGCCTATGTATTTAGATCTGTTAGCATCCAGCTGTGAACAATTTAAACATCGCTATGGATTTGTTGATGATGAAGACGTCATTAAATATAGCGATAAGGTGCTTGGAATATATTTTAAAAACATTATGTTGCCGCAGGATAGGTATAAAGGATTTGCCGAATCCGAAAAAGAAGGATTTTATCATAAAACAAGTCCTATTCCGATGACAGCAAAAGCAAAGGTCCTTTCAAAATATACAGATCTGAAAATAGCCCAACAGGAAACTGAAGAGAAAAAGAAAACTTCTCTTTCTAAGAAAGACCGCCAGAATATGAAGTATGTTATTTCAATGGTGGGTTATGACCCATTCGATAACTTAGGACTTTCCGATGAGGATCGCCGCTATTGCTACAATACCATGTCAGGATATTGTGACATCCCGGGTGTTTCCGAGGATGGCCATAAAATGCAGAGCGTCATTGAGATGACTATTTTGTATTCTCAGTGTCGGCGCATTAATGAGGAAATTAATTCAGAGCTTACAAAATCTGAAATTGATGACACTCGTGTTTCGCAGCTTACAAAATCTAAATCTACTCTCATATCTTCTATTAATTCTATCGCTAAGGATAATAATATTTCCTCTAACTATAATAAACAATCCAGGCAAGGTCAGGACTCCATATCTTCCATGATTAAGGAAATGGAAGAAAATGATTTTGAAAATATCAAAGTCAATTTATTCGACATTAAAACAGCAGAATCGTTTCGCCAAATAGATGAGATCAGTAATAAGAATATCGCTAATCAGCTCATGTTAGATAATAACGATTATACTGATATCATCAGAGAGCAACGTGAAAAAATAAAAGCATATGAATCACAAATAGATGAGTTAACTGAAGAAAACAGGCAATTGCAAAACAAAGTGATTGTGTTGGAAAATACTAAGGGACGGTGATGGCGTTGGAAATATTAAAGAAGATGTCGTCAAAGGAACTGAGCCAGCGAAAACTTGAGTCTTATAATATAATGTCAAGGATTGTCCAGTGGGGCCGACAGAATCCTGTTCTCTTTTGCAATGAATTCTATGGTTTGCAGCTTATTGATTATCAAGCCTGGTGTTTTATGCGAACTTGGCCTGTACAGTTTGCTCTTTGGGCAGAATGTCGTGGTGCTGGAAAAGATACATTGGCGGCTGCATATTTTATGACTCGCCTTGTCCTTATTCCTGACTATGTTGTATATATATCATCTAATACCTACGCTCAGTCGGTTGAGTCCTTTAATAAGCTTCGCGATATAGCTTTGAAGAGGATTCCATCTTTTAAAAGTGCGACCGATATTTTCGCAAGAGAGGTAGATACTACAGAGACAAATAGTGATACTGGTTTTATTCAAGCCCCTACTTGCCGTTTCCGCTTGTACAATAATTCTAGAATGGAAGCATTATCTTCAAACCTGGAGGGTATAAGAGGTAAACGTGGGGCCGCGTGGTTGAATGAAACTGCCTGGAAGCGGGCGGATGAATTAGCGGTTGTGGAGAACTTCATTAATGTCGATTCTAGCTTCTCTACATCTACTGAGAAAATCCGTCTGATTGATCCCCCCAAAATGCCCTTACAACTCTTATATACTTCTTCAGTTGGTGATGTGACCTATCCGTTTTACGATAAATACAAAACTTTTTATAAAAAGATGCTGGTCGGAGACAGTAATTATTTTGTTTTTGATGTTAATGCATACGATGTACTTTATCACTCTTCCATAAACGGTGAGCATATAAAATCACATTTAACTGAGGACCAAATCAAAAAATCTATTGAGGAAGATCCCGATAATGCGGATGTTGAGTTATTCAACAAGTTCCGGAAAGGCGGCGGAAGCAATGCTGTCGTTACGATGGATGAATTAATTCGTAATTCAAGGCCCAGGAAACCACTGCTTTATAATGATACCGGTAAAAAGAAATTCATCTTTTGCTATGACCCTGCTCGAAATTTTGATGGAAGCATTCTTTCAATTTTCCAGGTCATCTCAGATCCGGAGGTGGGTTATCGCCTACAGTTCGAAAATGTTGTTTCAATGGTAGATACACAAACCGAAAAGAAAACTCCTCTTCCCATGCCAGCACAGTTAAAGATAATCAAGGATCTCATGATTAAGTATAACGGATCAAGAGCAGCTGAATGGGAGAATATAGAGTTCTATATTGACTCAGGATCTGGCGGCGGTGGTATTAGCGCAGTTGCCGATCAGCTTATGGAGGATTGGCGTGATACATTTGGGAAGAAACATAAGGGAATCATAGATCCCGTGCATAAGCAATATGAAACAGCTCGTAAAAAATATAAGCGTGCTGTCCCCATTGTACATTTAGTTGATCCGCAGTCATACAAAAAAATAATGTTTGATGCTCTTTCAAAGATGGTCAAACTTGATCTCATAGAATTTACAGAATACGATAACAAAGATTACATTTTAGTAGAAAATAAGAAAAAAGAATTTGAACCTCTTTCTTTAACAAATGACGAAAAGCTGGCCCTGGCTAATATTAATTTAGCAAAGATCCAGCTTTCTTATATGTGTAGGTATGATACACCAAATGGCGGGGTTCAGTATGAGTTGGCTCGCGATAAAAAGAATAAAATCCATGACGATATGGCCTAGAATGATGGGCCCAGATAGTATAATCCATAAACTATCTTGGAGAATTCACTTTAATTGACTTGGAGTTCCAGAGATGGATAACAAGGGGCAAGTTTGATACAGCCTGAACGACTAAATATGTGAACCGCATAGGTATTAAATGCGGGTACGATAGTCTGAACTGCAACTATAATCGAACCATGAAATTGCAGAGCCGGGGTCAAGTGTAGAGACACTTTTAGAAGAACCCTAGCCGCCTATTATGGAAATAATAGGTTACAAAAGTAACAGAATGATACAATCGCCATGGGTGCTTATGCTCTTGCATTATTGCGCCGTGAAGATTTATTGGCTACGCCAGAGCCTTCTACTAACGTAAATGGAATCACATCTCTTGCCCGCAAACCCACTATATCATCCATATATTCATGACGAAAGGACGGTGATTAGGAAGAAGAATGGCAAGTCAAACCTCAGAAGAAATACTAAATCAAATCTATGAAAATGATAAGAAGTCATTTGATGATTTCGTAAATTCAAAGACTCAGACAATTAATTTTGAATCACTTCGTCGCCTAGTTTTAAGTGAGCTTGTTTTAAAACAATCTGTCCGTCCTACAAGAATCTGTGGATTTACTCGTAATCAAATATTAAATATGTGTCAATATCCGGAGAATTATGGAAATCAGATACTTCGACTCATGGAATTTATGTATATTAAATCCGGGTATGTTAAGAGACTGATAGATTATTTTTCTAATATGGCAAAGGCCAATTTTTATATTGATACGGAATTTTTAAACAATAATGCTTTTTCCGTAAACCCCGTCCTAATGCGAAAGAATTTCTTAAAATACTCTGCTGAATCCTCAAAATTCAACATGCGTAATGTCATAAATGAAATATCTCATCGCATGTATTTAAATGATTTTGTTTTCGCATATGTCGAGGAAACCGATCTTGATATTTCTTACTTTTTCTTAGACCCGAAATGCTGCGAGATTCGGCGATTGGTAAATGGGAATGTATTTGGGTTTTCTATTAATCGTGCGTTAATATCCAATTCATATTTTGAAGAACTCCCGCAGGGCTTACAGGATTTAATTAATGTTTCAGAAGAATCCACTCGTAATAATCTGGTTGATGTCCCGCTTGAAAATTCTCTATGTCTGAAGTATAATGACGGTTTTCTTTATCCATATCCGCCATTTTTTCCAATTATTGCCGATGTTCTTTTAATAGATGAGTACAAGGATTTAGCTAAGACCAAAGCAATAAATGACGCATATAAACTCTTGGTGTTAAAAGTCCCCACAAAAGATGGGCAACTAACTATGAATGATAAGCTGCTGAAACCCTTCATTGAAACTGCATTGCAGGTAGTTCAGGAAAATATTGGAGTGCTACCCTATCCGGACGATGTTGAATCTGTTGAATTTTCATCCACAAATTCAGATGATCGAGATAAAGTATCTGATGCAACCACTTGGGCATTTTCTGAAGCGGGAGTGTCAGAATCATTATTATCTGGGGCAACCAGCGGAAGTGAGCTGAAGCAAAGCATCATTAACGATAGCGGAGATATATTTAGGATTTATCGCAAGATTGAAAATTGGATGGATGTCCAAATGAAACTCCGCAAATATGTTTATCGTTCATACCGGTTTATATACAGACTGCTCGATATTACTACATTTAACTCGCAAGAAGTCATAGATTCAGAATTGAAACTGGCGCAGGCCAGTATTCCTAATAAACAACGAGTAGGCGCTGCGCTTGGAATGAGTCCTGGGTCCATGCTGGGAAATATTGTAATGGAGCAAAGTATATTTGCGGATGTTTTCGGAATGATGAGCCCATTGAAATCTTCCTATACAGAATCTTCTACGGGTGAGGATGCTGGTAGGCCTGCGGCAGATGATGGTGATTTGTCGGCCAGTGGCGAGGCTACTCGTAACGATGATAATGCAAATGACCCAGATAATCGAAATCAATAGGTGGTGATGATATGGGTGAAATAATAATCATAGATAAATCCAAAGCTGATGAACTCAAAGCCATCGGATTCAGCTATGTTGAACGGAAAAATAATGATGGAATTGTATATGTTTTTATCCAATCTCCGGAGCTCACAAAATATATTGGGTCAAAATTCGATAGCAGCTCCTTTGTGATAAATAAAAACGTATGCTTTTAAATACAAAAAATTCAGAAAGGAGGTTTAAGTTGGAGGAACCAAAAATAATGCGGTATGAAACGCAGATTCAGCTTGTACCTTCCAGTATGAAAAAGCTGAATAAACAGTTTGCCCTTGTTGATATTCTACTATGCTATCATGGCGAAAATCGGAATTACACATCTATTAGCAAGCAAGTCATTGAAAGCGCACTCCCCTCTCTTTACGGAATCCCCATTGTTGGTGAATACATATATCTTGATGATGGCTCACAGGATTTTGGAAACCACGGAGGAAAAATCATAATTTCCGATGATGGTATTAAATTTGAAGATACAACGAAACCATATGGATTCGTTACTAAAGATGCGGTCGATACTGCCAGTTGGGTAACGGTTACTGAAAAAGATGGCCATACTCAGCACGAGTATCTGCAGTTAAAAGGATGCATTGTATGGTCTGATCGTTATGAAGAAGTAACAAAACTTCTTGATGAAAATTACGGTCAAAGCATGGAGATCCAGATTTCTAAAGGCCACTACAATGATGATCATTATTTTGTAGTAGAGGATTTTATTTTCAGTGCAGCTTGTATACTTGGCTCTCATACAGATGGCAGTGATGTGATTCCCTGTTTTGAATCAGCATGTATCGGCAGACATTATGAATTAAGTTCATTCAAAAAAGAGTATGAACACATGCTCAATGAATATAAAAAGACACAAGTAAATAATACAAATTCGGAAGGAGTTCACAAAATGGAATTAACCAAATTTGTTGAAGCTCTTTCACAGTACAAAGTTGATGACACAGATAATTCCAGATATGCCGTTCTCAGTGCAACGGATGAAAAGGTATATGTACTGGATTTAGTGGACTATAAGCCTTATGCATTTGATTACGCAGTAACAGAGGGCGAAACTCCGGAACTGGTTATTGACATTGACAGTAAATGTGAAATGAGCCTTTCTGCTTGCCCGAAAATCGAGGAGGAAGGATTCACTGAGTTCAGCATTTCTGATGCTATAGAAGCTGCGGCTCATGAAAAATCCGAATCCTTACTTGCGGATTGTTCCGCAAATTTAGAGGCGGCGTTCAATGAGAAAATCAATGAAATCAAGGCATCCTATGAAGCCTTAAAGGCCGAGTATGAGAAGGATGCGGCTGAGTTGGCAAGATATCGGGCCGACGAGGAAGCCAGGAAAGAGCAAGAACATCGTGATGCGGTTGATAATGTTATCAACGAATTTGCAAAGAAACTGGGTAAGGTTCCAGAGTTCCTAATCTACAAAGCGCGTCTTGATTACAACAAGTCTATTGATGAGATTCAGAAGGATCTTACTCTGATGGCTGGGAAATCCATTATGGAAAACCAGACCAAACAGAATTTCTCTTATAATCCCACAACTACCAAATTAAACGGAAAATCTCAAAACGACAGGATGACCAACAGATACGGTCATTTGCTGGACAAGTTTCAGAAGTAAATAAGGAGGTAAAAACGAATGGCACGCAGCGGTTACATGGTAACTGAGACAACTTTTGTCCCCCGTTCTGTCTGCTTTTCTCTTCAGTCAGATAAAGATATTGAAAACGGCGCGATCGTGGGCAAAGGTGAATTAATTGAAGGTGAAATGAGCGTATATAATGCGCTTGATGATTATAGCGATGGAATTTATCTGGTGGCAAATCCGGCATGGTCCTATGACACCAGCAGAATGGTAAACCAGAATGAAGAAAACTTCATTAACAAGGCTGGTATTGCATTCCGGGCTTATCGCCTGGAAAAGGATATGAAATATAAGGTATATAACTTGGATTTGGAAACTCCTTTTGCAGAAGGCGATCATGTGAAATTTGAAGATGGCAAGTATGTAAAAGATGATGGCGCTACTTCTCCGCTGGTTGTCGAAAGAGTTGAAGAAGTTGGATTCCCGTTCTGCGTGGGATCTGGCGGAACTCTGAATGGCGACTATGGCTATGCTGTTGGAGAGGTTATGAAGAAATATATCATTAGGGTAAATGCATAAGGAGGGAAGTCATGGATAAGTATTTAGTTGAATTAACAAATCTAATGAACGATAGTCTCTCCGGAAAAGTTGCTCTTTTCTCAAATGAGGAGACTACGAAATATACTGATCAGGCGATCAGGGAAGCATTTTTTGAAATTTTAGGTGAGGATAAACTGACCTGGCAGGGATGGAGAAACCATAAGAATGAAATCTTCACTGTTATTGAAAACGTACTGACTACCAATCTGCCGCTGGCATGGGAGAATTCTCCTTTCTATGATCAGTTCGTAGAAGTTAGAAATGGTGCTCTGGGTGATACAAATGAGTATGTAATTGAACAGGATGGCGTGTTAGTTGCATCAAGATTTTCTGGAAATCATTGGGATGTTGAGCGCCAGAAGATTCAAGGTAAGAGAGCATTCTCTGTTCCTACGGAATGGATTGGTATTCATGTATATGATGATCTGGAAAGATTCTTAAATGGAAACATCACTTTACCTGAGATGATGCGGCAGCTACAGATTGCCTTTCAAAATGAAATTGATGCTCGTATCTATACTTCCTTCAATGGAATTGGTACTTATCTGCCTGAAGCATTCAAAGAGACAGGCGCATATGTGCGTGAAACCATGATGGATTTAATTCAGAGAGTTCAGCTTGCCTCTCAAAGCAACGTTGTTTTAGCTGGTACGAGAACTGCTCTGGCCGCAATAGCCGAAGGCATTGATTCTAGTTGGATTTCCAATGCTCAAAAGGAAGAACTGGCGACTAATGGTGCTCTGCTGAACCTGACTGGTTTAGGCGTAACGAGTATGGTTATTCCGCAAGTTTTCGTTAGGGGCAGTTATGATTTCAAGGTTGATAATAAATCTATATTTGTTATTCCCGATAATCAGCGTCCTGTAAAACTATTCTTCGAGGGAGCTACACGTGCTCTGGATTACAATGAAAATCAGACGCATGATCAGACCGTAGGATCTATCGTTGAAAGTAAGCTCGGGTCTGCGGTTATTATGCCGAACCTATTTGGTAAGTACACTGTAGAATAATCAATTCTATTTAGCGGCACCCGATGGGTGTTATTTTTATACCCAAAAGGTGCCGTATATAAAAGTCAACGGAGGAGTTTATGCAAAATAACCTATTTTACTGCTATTCCTTCAAACTGGCATATTTTATTAAAAGTCAAGGGATGAACTATATTAACAAAGGCCGCAACCGAAATAACGGCCTTACCTACTATGTTTTTAAAAAATCGAAGGAATTAGATGAAATCATAGAACTATGGAATAAATTAAAGGAGGCTAAAATCCAGAATGAATTTTGAAGAAATGGATCTTTCTGAACTGAAGGAATACGCAAAGACATTAGGATTGCCTGTCGGAAATATAGGTAAAGAAAAACTGATCGAGAAAATTCGTGAAAAGGAAGCTGTTGCGGATCTTATTCATGATGATGACCTTTCAGAGGACGATTCTTCTGTAGAAGTCCCTGAAGAACCTGCCAGTACATCGTCTCTTATTGATTCTATTTCAGATGCTATAGATGAAATGGATGAAGCCAGCGGCGATAACTACCTGAGCGAGGAAGTGGATCTTTCATTGAATGAATCAATTCCTGTTAAATCCATTACCTTCGGTGGACTTACATATAAATCGCGGAGTACCAATGCCATTTATCGTTGGAATCAAATCGGCGCGATTGAATATATGACTGTGGCCGAACTGAATGAAATGAACAACTATAAGCGTGCGTTTCTAAATAAACCGCTTGTCATTCTTTTGGATGAACGCGCTATCAAGAAGTTCCGCCTGCAAAAGGTATATGAAAACGTTGCGAAGATCAGTAATCTAAAGCAGCTTTTTAAATCAGACCTTGGAACTATTTCCAGAACAGTCCAGAATGCTATTGATGTAAATATGAGAGATATTCTCATTTCAAAAGTACGTCAGATGATAAAGAATAAATCTCTGACCGATATTAATGTGATTAAGTTGCTTGAGGATAAACTGAAGCACGATTTCACGAACGCCATCTAAGTGAGGTGATTATCTTGAATGGTGAACCAACAACGTATCATGATTTGTGTGATAGCGTTTTTAAAAAAATAAAAGACTATGGTCTGGCAGGATTAGATGAGGACACCGCTTTTGCAATCATTCAAGATTACCTCGATCCTGCTATTTTAATGTTTGAGGGATGTGATCAGGATCTATATGATAAGGACGACAACTCTCAAACATTTAATATTGCCCTGACTGGGCGGAATTTTGAAATCCTTTCTAATTATATGTGCATCTGTTATTTGGATGCAAATTTTATCAGAACAAGCGAAATGCTCAAATCTCATTTATCTTCTACTGATTTCCATAAATATGATAACAAGGATACGCTTGGGAAAGTCACAGAGGTTCGCGAAATGTATAAGCGAGAGAATGACCAGCTCATGATAAATTACTCTTATCCCAACTCTCCTATTTTTGAATCTGTATTAAATAGAGGTAAGTAACATGGGTGGAGGATATGATCGTTTTATAATTCGCACAAATCTGTATGGCGAAAATTCACGGCAGGCTAAGATTAATGATGCCAAACATATTCTTAATTTAGAATTCACAAATGACCCTTCTTATTGTGACACCATGTACTTATGGATTCCCGGAGAGAACCCACATAAGGATAAACATGTTGATATCCGTTTGTTCGGTAGGAAGTATAGCTCTGCGAACGGAAATACTGTCCAATTTGAAATGCAAATTGGAGAAGCAGCCAATATCGGAAATTATTATTACAATGATGAGACGGGACAATGTTGGATTTGTACAGAACTCTTCTATGTAAATGAAATCCATTATGCCGGGAAGCTTACCTTGTGTAACTGGACCTTAAAATGGCAAACAGAAGATGGAAGAATCCTTGAGTATCCTTGTCAAGATATAAATTCTACACAATATAACTCTGGAGAGTCTGGGGATAAGACCATGACTCTTGGATCAGCACAGCATATGGCAACAGTTCAGGCAACACCGGATACTATAGCATTGGCTACACCGCAAAGGTTTTTTGTGAGCCGTGATTATAAAATTCCATTCCGGGTTACACAGAATGATACTGTTTCAAATTATTATGGAAATGGTTTATGTAGAATCACTCTTTATCAAGATGAATTACGGAAAGAGGATAATTCTGAACTAGGGATTTGTGACTATAAAGAAGGACTATCCCCTACTGTCCCGCCAGGTACATTTTTGATTGATGGCAGAAGATATTTGAAGGTGGGATACGATAGCGATTATACAGTCAAGTTTTCAGAGATGCCGGAAGAGAAAATACAATGGGAAGTAGTATCTGATTTTGATGTAATCCAAGTGATTAACGACAATTCCATTAATTTAAAAGTGATAGATGAAGCTTTAGTAGGAAAATCATTTATTTTGAGAGCGACCGCAGGATCTGGTTCCAATGAATTAGAAATACAAGTGGTGGATCCATTTTAGAGAGGTGATTGATTATAGGAAAAGGAAGAAGTTACGAAATAATTGAATTTCGTAAACTCATTATGGAACAGCTAGTTAATAGTGAAGAAATAAGGCGACTCTTAGATGAAGCAAACAGTGCTCATCCGGAAGAGACTATTCCTTTTAATAAATCTTTTCCTCACGAGTATGTTCCAGAAACAATAAAAGAGACGGACAAGTATATTAATTTTGACATTCGGGCAGATATTGACTCTCGTAATAGGACGTATAAGGATCTGACGGTATGGTTTTTTATAAGTTGTCACCAGCATGTTGTTCCCTATTGGGAGAATGGACGACAATTTTGTTGGTATGATAAGGTAGTATGTGAGCTTGATAGAATTTTTAGTGGACAAAATATTTTAGGGGTAGGAGCCACTTATTTAGTGTCAAATGCTCCCTATTACCCGCAAAATAAATTCAAAGGAAGGCAACTGACATTCAAGGTAAAGGACTTTTACAATGGATTAAAAAACGGTTCATAAATAATTCCCAGGACTCTACAGCGTCCGATAAAAATAATTCATCAGATTACACATCACTTCTTGTAACAAATCATATACAAATAATTCCCGGATTAGCATTAAATATTCCTACGGTGGGTGAAGTATTAAAAGATGAGAAAACCTATTTTGGATTAGTTTCTGCTCTGACTTCGGTTCCGTACCAGTATATGGTTCAATTAGATGATATTGGGATTGATTTTACTACGATTACCGATTATGATCTGTTCCTTATGCTGTTTCCCATTTATACAAAAGGGAATACTTCTCTCCTATTTGGTGAATTGGATATGTCGGATTTTGATGTGTATATTAATCATCAAAACAACAAAAAGGTTTTATTCAGTCCTAAAAATGATTTAACTATTGATGAATCAACATATCTGTCATTAGCGGCATGGGTCAGAAAAATAAATCTTCTCAAACGCCTTAACACAAAGTCTGGTAACGATGCCAATACTAAATACCAAATTGAAAAGAACCGTCGGAAACAAAAACGCCGTGCCCGAAAAAAATATGAGTCAGAATTTGAAAAACTCGTTGTGGCATTGGTGAATCAAAAGGATTTCAAATACAATTATGAAAGCACTATGGATCTGTCTATTTATAAGTTTTATCAAAGCTTTAAACAGATCCAGACAAATATAAACTTTGAAAATACAATGCGAGGAATTTATGCAGGCACACTTGATTCTACAAAATTGAAAGACAAAAGTTGTTTAACCTGGATTCCCGCAAAGTAATACGGCCTCATCTTTGAGGTCTATTTTTTATGCAAAAATAAGGAGGAAAGTCAAATGGCAGTTGATGTAAGTAAGCTTATCATCACCCAAATTGATCAAATTATGGCTTTTAACAATGCCAATGATCTGGAATTTATCATGGATGAATTGACTGATGCCACTATTTCCAACTCCGAAGACCGTGTTGATATTACTGGTAAGGGAGGGCGGATCATTGGATCGTTAAAGAGAAATAAATCCGTTACTATCAGTGGAACAAACGGCCTGTTGGTAGGTGGTGCTCTGGCGGCCCAGACAGGTACGGAAATTGAGCAAGGTACTTATGCTGTTCGGATGTCTGAGATAATCGTAGTAAATTCCAATGCGGCCACGATCACGCAGGAAGCTGTTGGTACAACTGGCGCAGAAGTTCAGATCTATGTTAAAAATCCGAATGGTTCCTGCGGACAGGCTCTGGAGCAAGTGGCTGATACTCCCCAGACAGGACAATATACATATACTCCAGGTGGTAAAGCACTAGCTTTCTTTGCTGGAGATTATGAAGACGGTACAGAACTGATTGCTATCTATGATGCACAAGTAGAGTCTGCGAAGATCAGCAACGATTCTGAGAAATATAGTAAGACTCTGAGAATGTACATCGACGTTACCTGCCAGGATAACTGTGATAACGAGTATCATGGTCAATTCTATATTCCTAGAGCTGATTTTAGCGGAACGTTTGATCTGACCTTTGGTAACGATCCGACGACTCACGCATTTGAAGCTACCGCTTTGGCGGGTGGATGTACTGGATCTACCAATCTTTGGGACTTCATTGTTTTCGAATAATATAAATGGACTGGGAGAGCTTCACCACTCTCCCACCCTATTTTAAGGAGTGAGCCCGATGGCATACAAAGTTCAAAAGCCGTGCAAGGTGTGTGGAAAAATGTTTACCCCCTGTGCGGACTGCGAAAGAGATAAGTCTGCGTTCCATTGGCGGACGGTAGCGTGTTCCGTGGAATGTGGAAAAAAATATTTTGAAATGGTCATGAAGGCCAGAAGTAAAACAACAGCCAAAAAGAAGGCACAGGTGAAACCGCCTGTTGCTGCTGAAAGTGCGGAGGCTTCTCCCGCATCTGTAGAGGCCGTTGTTGAAGAAAAATCTAAGAATAAAGAGAGTGAGAATATAGAGCGGATTGAATAAGGGATGGGTATATTAGATTCAATCTGCTGGTTGTACTGATATGCCCATTTTTTCGTCTGCTGAAAGAATATGGCTAGAGAAAAAGACTGGGATATGGAATATTCAACTTCATTTCTTGATGAAATGATTTGGTTGAAACGCCATGGCATACGATATACGTGGGTTTATACCAATGAATACGGCATATCGGTGTGGCGGTATAAAAAAGAAAAACGGTTATGGGATGCATTATCAAGTATGTATTCTAACAAGAAATATGAAGTGAGGGAAACTAATTATGAAAATAAACTGGAGTGTCAGAATAAAAAATAAAACATTTTGGCTTTCATTGATTCCTGCTGTACTTCTATTGGTTCAAGTAATTGCTGCAGTTTTTGGTTTCACATTAGATTTGGGAGATTTTGGCGATAAGCTAATTGCTGTAGTTAATGCTCTGTTCGTTGTTCTAACAATTTTAGGTGTCGTAACAGATCCAACAACGTCCGGAGTATCTGATAGTAAGCAGGCGATGACATACACGGAACCTAAGAAGGATTCCGATAGCACCGCTGCATAACGGGTGAATATTATGGCTCCCGTTCAAGAAATGATTGAAATAGATTTTGTTTCATTGTTTATAAGTATCCTTATTATTATAGCAGGGCTTAAGGTGATCGTTAGTTTATTTGAATGGTTCTGCAAAAAATTCGGCATTGAGCTAAAAGCACAACGGCAAAAACGAGAAGATCATCAAATGCTCGTTCAAACGGCGCAAAAATTGTCCGAGTTGCAGATTAAGCATACAGAAGATGTCGCAAAATCTATGGAGCATGATAAAAAAATCAAAGATGAATTATCACAATTTACGCAGGAAATAAGAAATTCTATTTTACAGACACAGGAACAGATAAAACAATTTGCTGAGAATCGCGTAAGTGATAGAGCTCAAAGCTTTAAAATCCAAAGGGAGCTTCAGGATTCGCAGAAAGAAATATCAGATTCTGTTATTGTCATATCGAAAAAGCTTGATGATATGCAAGAAAAGACAGATCAGCGTTTTGAAGAAAATGAGGCAAAACAAAATAAGCGCGTACAGGCGGAGCTCAAAGATCAGATTAGTAAGATCTACACTAAATGTAATGCATCGAAGCAGGCCAGCGATATGGAAATTGAAGTTTTGGAAGGATTGATCGCTACTTACGAAGATTATGGTGGAAAGAATTCTTTCGTACATTCGAAGGTGCAAGCAGAAATGTATACATGGGAACGTGTTGATTCTGAATAAATAGGGAATATGATTTATGGCATCAAAATATAACGTTGGAAATAAAGATAAACGCACATATGATGGGATTGTCTTTGATTCGATTCTTGAGATGCGATATTACCGTGATGTACTGCTGCCCAAAGTGGAATCTGGAGAAGTAGTCTCGTATGAACTACAAAAGCCCTATGAATTGCAACCCAAATTTAAACACAATGGAAAAACTGTTTTACCCATCAAATATATAGCTGATTTTTTTATTGTGTATGCAGATGGGCATGAAGAGGTCATTGATACAAAGGGAAAACCAGACGACGTAGCATTATTAAAGCGAAAATTATTTTGGTATCATTATCCGGATGTGGATTACAGGTGGGTCTGTTATTCAGCTATTGATGGTGGATGGTGTGATTATGAATACGTAAAACTCCAAAAATCCAAAAGAAAAAAATTCGCAAGCTCACATATTATTTAAAAGTTTTATAGTTTCTCCCTTTACATACATTAAATAATATGCTATCCTTTTATTAAATTAATAATATGAAAGGGGACGCATTATTATGGCTCGCGGTAGAAAACGTATTGTTGCTGAGAAGGATTATGATGCGCTTATCAAAGCATCCGAAGAGAAGATCGAAAAATTGCTTGCGGATACAAAGGCGGAACGCGCCAATTTAAAGCAGTTAAAGAAAGATAAAGAGGCGTGGGAAGTCATCAGAGAGGAACGCGAAAAGCAGGAGAAGCTTGAAGCTATCACAAAACTGATTGCAGAATCAGGCAAGTCATTAGACGAAATTAAAGAAATGCTATCATAAATAAATATTATTAAGTCGTCGCGAAAATCGCGGCGGCTTTTTTATTTTATAAAAATCGAAGGAGGTATAGCAAATACTATGATTGTAGATCATCCAAGAATTAAGTCTTGTCTCTCCGAAGGTGAGAAGATTGAGTTTATCAAAGACCTTGCGGACAGTTACTTCTTAGAGCAGAGCGATGGTACAGTTGAATATGTTCCTTATTATTCGGATCGAGCATTCGAAATCTTCTTTTATTTATATTGCATAGATGGCATTCAGTTTGAAACTAAGGAAGGCTCTGAAAATCTTGAGGATATCATGGATGCAGTTTCTAAGCATCCTGACATCAAAGAGCTTTATACAAAATTTATTAGCGGGGGAATTCGTAGCTGTCCAAAACTTCTTTCTCAGATTGATGATATTAAGGAACAGGTCAAAGATATCGTAGAATTTAAAAAGCAGATTATTATTCATCGCGAAAATAGTTTGGATAAAATTTTACAGATTATCAAGGACATCTCTCCTATTGCCGAGAGTTTGAAAAATGTTGATTTTTCGCAAATAGATTGGAAGGTTGTCGAGGAAATTTTCTTGGCTTCTTTATTGCGCGTTAATGGAAACGAAAATGTTTCTACCAATGGAGAATAATATATTAGCGGCATCAAGTTAAGCATCAAGCCCGCTACAACCTTTGAGGTCATTAGTTAAAAATTTGGGTAACGATATACAGAACTGTACATGCGATGAGTAAAGAAGTGATAGAGTAAATAAGATTAGTAAGTTTCTTCATTCATAACCTCCTTTCTGATAAGGAGGCCAAACAATTAACCTGCCAGTGCTGGCGACCTCTTTGGTTGTGCTCTCCAACAATTATCTTTTGGATAATCATTCCACACGGAAATATTTTACTATATTTGGAGAATAAAGTATATGAAAATATCCGACATCAAAAGAAAGTGTTTACAGGATATGGCAAAGTGCATGTCAGAGACAGCACAAGATGCTGACCTTATTTTGGATGAGTCGTTTAATCAGTATTATCGCGGCGGCGTACCAGAATATTATGAGAGAACATTTACTCTTCATAATGCGAAAAAGATTACGGGACCAACATCTGGCGGAGATACAGTCACGCTTGAAGCTGGATACGATGGCTCCCAGTTGGAGTATCATACCGGATCGTTCACCGGAGAACAAGTATGGTCAGCTGTCAGTTCAGGAGATGCGGGCGTTGTTGGTGATCCTGCATTTGATGAAGTTGCCTTAGAACGGATAATCCAATCTGCCGCCGATAATTTTGCAAAAAGATTTCGTTAATTTTTCCAGAAAGTTTAGGGGGTGAGATAATGAATATTATAGATGTAACTGCTGCTTCAAAGGGCAATATCCCCGCCTATGGAAATAAACATCAATATATTGCCGTTCATTACCTTGGTGTAGTAGGCCAGAACAATAAGATTGATTCTGGTGGGTATGGGGCCCATTACTATATTTATTGGGATGGAACAATCTATAAAGCAGCAAACCATGATGCCGTCTTATGGCAAGTTGGAACTGCGGGATACTATACTCAGAAGCATCCCTATGCGAATAATTATAATGTTATAGGGATCGAGATGTGTCCGAAATGCGATGGAAATTCTTCTAACGCAAATGACCCATACTGGTATTTCACGGAAGCTACTCAAAAATCTTGTGTAGAGCTTGTGAAATATCTAATGCAGCAACTTGGTGTTGGAAGTGACCATGTATTGCGGCACTATGATATTGTCAATAAATGGTGCCCAGCTCCTTACTGCAACAATAATGGATACAAAGGTACATGGACCTGGGATCAGTTCAAGTCAAAGTTAACAGAGAACACTTCTACGAAGGAGGAAGAAAAATTGGAGCAGGTTCCTGGAAATCGAGCATATAGTGAAAACCGAATAAATTATCGGGTTCACCAGCAAACGGTTGGATGGCTAAGTCATGTCGAAGATGGTCAGACTGCCGGAATTACAGGCCATAGACTACGCCTGGAAGCATTAAAGGTAGATTGTAAAATGCCCGGAGTAAAAATCAAAGCAAAGGCTCACATAGAAAAGAAAGGTACTATTGATTATGGTTATATTACCAGCGATACGATCATAGGGACCACTGGAGAAAAGCTTCGGCTGGAAGGCGTAGAATTGGAAGCTGAAGGGTTACCATCCGGGATGAAACTCTATGTGAGATATCATATTGAAAAAGATGGATGGTCTAGCTGGATTGAAGGTGGTACGCTTGCCGGAACTGCCGGGCTCGGAAAACAGTTGGAAGCAATTCAGATAAAAATCCAATAGTTTTGGAGAATATAAATAGAGAAAGGCACCCAGATGGATGCCCTCTCGTCTCATTTTATCAATCACTCTAAAATCAATCACTCTAAATGAGACGGTTATTTCTTGAATTTCAGTTTGAATTTTCTATATGAAATTTCAAATGATTTTGGCCCGTATTTACATATGCTATGTATAATACTGGCAACCGCAATCAAAGAAATGCAAGGAACAATCTCTTGGATGATTCTTAGCAGTGATTCCACATTTTACCTCCTTTCCGTGAATTAAACAGATTGGAAGCATAACGCGGAGAACCCGCCAGAAAATAGAAATGAATCCAAAATGAGTTGAATCTCCTTTCTCGCGCAATTGACGGATTAGAGGTTGACGAGTTACATGAGAGGCCAGGCTGCGTTGCCCCGCAGCCGAGCTTTCTCAAAACCATTATAACTCACAACAATTTAGAATGGAATGGAGAATATATAAGTAGAAAACATTATTGGGCTGTCCCCAAGCGGTAAGGGACAGGACCTTGACTCCTGTATTCGTTGGTTCGAATCCAACCAGCCCAGTTATGAAGATGTAGCTTAATTGGTTGGTAGATAACAACCTTTGGCAAAGCGCCCCACCAATAAAGGGGAGATGGCTGAATATGATGATCTGATCAGTTATCTAATAAGCTATGCAATAGTAGTACGCCGGATTGATCAACGGCAGGAACCTATTGTCTTGTGAGTTCGAATCTCGCCATCTTCATTTAGGAGGAGCTGATATCTTCTCCTGTACGCAAAAAACTATCCGGTCGTAAGCTGTATGACAGACGTTACCGGGGACAGCCGATTAGAATTTCTGGGGTTCTGAAGAAATCGTGAGTTTTCCTGTAGCTCACCATATAACAAAAACTCGATGGCACATCGGAAAGACGATGGAGCTTGCGGATATGGCGGAATTGGCAGACGCTCGGGACTTAAAATCCCGCGATGGAAACATCATACGAGTTCAAATCTCGTTATCCGCATTTATTCCTCTATAGCTCAGTTGGTAGAGCGCTCGGCTGTTAACCGAGTTGTCGCAGGTTCGAGTCCTGCTGGAGGAGCTCATGATATGATGTCATACGCAAGCCAGTATACTATATTGATAGTCAGGGTATGCGGTCATAGTCTATCATGTTTAACAGAAGCTCCCGCACCTCTCAACGATGTGTCAAATGGGAGCACATTTTGGAGAGAACCGTATTGATTACGGTTGAGGGATACTGCTCATGAGGTGTCCCTTACGCGAGAGTACCCAAGTGGTGATGGGGCCGTTCTTATAAAGCGGTTGCCGTAGGTTCGATTCCTACCTCTCGTATTCCACCGCGGGTAGTCCGATATGGGAAGTCCCCATATGCTGTCACGGACGGCAGCGCCCGCGGCATGGAACCTGGCTCCATAGTCTAGTTGGTTAAGACACTACCCTTTCAAGGTAGTAATGGCGAGTTCAAATCTCCCTGGAGTCACTTTTCCACAATGAAAATATTCAACAAAAAACTTTCTAACAGAGAATAATAATGTTAGAGCCCGGAAGTATACGTTTTGTAGGCATCGCCTATAGGGTATTAACTATGTGGTTTTATAAGGGGTAATTATTTAAAGTTTATGGAGGGATTGATTATGATGCGAGAAACAATGACGGTACATAAGGCATTATCTGAACTGAAATTATTGGACGACAGAATTAATAAGGTAATAACTACTTCTATCTTTTGTGCGGCCAACAAGCATTCTAATGAAAAAATCGGCGGCGTCCCCATTGAAGATGCCAAGAAAGGAATGCAGGGATCATACGATAAAGCTATGGATTTGATTAATCGGCGTAAAGCACTGAAGAAGGCTGTTGTATTGTCAAACGCTCAAACCATGGTTACTATTGGCGGCACTGAATACACCGTTGCCGAAGCGATTGAGTTCAAAAATCATGGGATTGAATTTGAAACTAATCTTTCTGCGATTATGGACGCTCAATATAGAAAAGCCCAGGCTGAAATCAACAAGCAGAATGGTAAGGATCTGGAGTCCCGCGCCGATCAGTATGTTACTGCCATTTACGGCCAAAAGGAAGGCAAAACCAATACGGATGATATTGAGAAGCTGAGAAAAGAATTTCTGGATGCGAATTCCTATGAAATGGTTGATCCGCTCGACATTCCAAAGAAGGTTGAAGAGATGTCAAGCCGTGCAGCCGAGTTTATGGCCGAAGTAGACTCTGCCCTTTCTGTTTCGAATGCATTAACTCAAATTACGATTGAGTATTAATATGTAGATATTTTTGCTGTTTGTCGAAAACTCTCAACTACAATCCATGAGACTTTTTTGCCGGATATAGTCTCACGTAAAACGATAAAGAAATCTGGCCCCATTATGCTAAAATGGCAATTATAAAACATAATATTTGTGGATAAATATGACGATCCACTATTACATGTTTTCTAATCTCATTTACAATTAAGAGATCAGATGATTATACTGTAAAGCTCAAAGCATAAAGTTCAGGCATTAAAGGTTAAAATTCAAAGTTTAATTTGAATAAAGATGAAGGAACAAAGCTAAAAGAGGAAAGTTTTACAAAATCCTTGGGATCTGTTTTGGGATGATTGTACTTGCCCGTGAGTTTCACACAAGGCTGACAAATGGTAAAATAATATGCAGGATTACCCAAGCGGTTGAAGGGGTCGGTTTTGAAAGCCGAAAGACGGGAAACCGTGCCGGGGTTCGAATCCCTGATCCTGCGCGCGTCCGGGTAGCTCCCGGATAACAGGTAGCACTTGCGGTCACTGCCCTGTGAAAAGAAAAATGATACTCTATGCTTTTGACCAGGTCTCTTTCTTTCACATAGAGTATAAACCGCACATGCCAGCGTGACTCAATTGGAAGAGCACCTGCCCTGTAAGCAGGACGTTATCGGTTCGAGTCCGATCGTTGGCTCTGGTTCGGCAGATAGACGTATCTTACCGAATCATTGCAGCAACTCAGATGACCGGTACATCGGCGGCACTATAGGCCGTGAAATGTTGTTATCATCAGAATGTTTCTTTCAATATATGAGGTTTGCCGTTCATAGGCCATTAATGTCCCAACGCTCCATTACCTATATGTACAGGGTAAAACGGCCATCGAAGAATTTGGAGTTATTGGAAGAAAATCAAACCTTTTACTCTCGGGTTGTAAAATATTAGTTTGAGGGAGATCATATAAAACCTCGTTGAAATTATCCTAGAAACACCAGTGCGGCGCGGGAGGAATGTGTTCAGCGCAAGGGATAAGCGAGACCCATATGGTTACCGCAAAGCCAGCCAGTTTAGCGGGGTAGCTGGCAGCGTAATACTTTTTTAATCTGATGTGGAATCTGTGATGATCCACAAAACTGGTTAAATCCCAGGGTCCCAAAAACACAAAAACGCAAGTATGGTCAAGCGATTCAGAAAGCAACTATAGTTACGGGGGATAATCTTACGAGAATACGAATCGTAAGGAGTTCATAAGAGAACCGATCAGAATTAGCGAATCTGGTTGAATGTTTGTATAGAGTAAACTATCACAAATCCTGCACTGCCCTTGCAGACATAAGAATGGGTGGTGGATGTACAAGCAGAGAAGCACCTAAAAAACATATTATCTGAGGTAACATGCATATTTGGGGCATGAATGATTCCTGAGTACAGTGCAAGGTGGTTTATGGGATCAAAATATGTACTGCTAGAAGCGCAGTGTGCGGTAGTTCAGTTAGGGAACCCCATATCACATGATATCGCAGGTTCGAGTCCTGGCCGCACACATAGAATACAAATATAATCAGTTTTTAGAAGAGCTCACTGCTCTTCTATTTTTATTTTCTGGAGGTGATTGAAGATATGTCCGATTATAGCGTCATAATAAAGGCGCAATTACAAGGTTTTGATGAGATTGAACGGAGAATAAATACATTAGCATCAAAGCCTATTGATGTAAAAATAAATATTGCCGGGACCAACGGTGATTTCACAAAACAGATTCAAAGTCAGCTATCGGGCCTGACAAAAGAAGCGAATTCTGTTGGAAAAAATATTGGTCAGCAGATCAGTTCTGGAATTAACTCTTCTATTAACGTAAGCAAACTCACAAAGGGTTCAACGTTATCTGGTCTCAGCGCTTCTTTGGCGCGTCTTAATACAGATCTTAGCAAATTCGGATCTTCTACCCAAGGTTTTCAGCAAGTATCAACTGCCGTAGATAATGCCCAATCTGCGCTTGAAAGATTCAAAAAATCAGTTTCTGATTTCACTCTAGATAAAACAGATGATAATGCACGGGCAATGGCCAAAGCGTATGATGAGGCAAGCGAGTCCATTAAGGATGCCACCAATCAAATGCGCGAAATGAGAACGGTGAGTTCTGGACTTGCCGATACACGCCAGTTGGTCAATTTCCAAAAGAGTGTTCAGCAATTCTATGATGCTAATACTAAAATGCATAAAGATTATGGTGATCAGGTACAACGGATTCTTGCTCAATCCATGGATACGGATTTAACCGTTGAAAGGCTGAATGAACTAAGGACAGAATTTGCTCGCGTTCAACGGGATGTTTCCGCCAGCGGGCTGATGGGGAAGAGTTTCTTCAGCGAACTGCGGCGTGGCTTTGAGCAGATCGGCCAGTTCGTTGGTACATATGGTGCCTGGATGCAGGTTGTTGATGTGTTCCGGAATATGGTTACGGAAGTAATCAATGTAGATACCGCTATGACGGAGTTGCGAAAGGTATCCGATGCAAGTGCATCAGAAATTAATAATTACTTCTCTACTGCTGCGGCAAATGCTAAAGAGCTGGGTGCAACAATCAGTGATGTAATTAACAGCACTGCGGACTGGACCAAGCTTGGATACAATCTTTCTGATTCTGCTGAACTGGCACGCTTAACAACTCTTTACCAGAATATCGGCGATAATATGACGCAGGAATCTGCAGCCGAATCTCTGGTATCTACTCTTCAAGGTTTCCAAATGCTTCCCGAAGAAGCTTCGCATATTGTTGATGCATTTAATGAAGTGGGCAACCGCTTCGCTATCGGTAAAATGCTGCCGAAATATTACAGTAATGTAGTATTGAGTTGATAACTATATCGGTTAACACCCTGAGAAGGGCAAGACCGAGGAAAGACTTCTATATAGAAGAATCCTTAACGACTGCGGGGGTGTATATGGTGACATATATGCTGAAGTTATCTATCCTACTCTTTCGCCATCCAAGAAAGACAAGAGGATATAATATACAGTCTGACCATGCGAAATAATCTGACTATGAAACGCATGAATCAAGATTAACGTCTTGATCGCCATTCAACTGAATGGTCCGTAAGATGTTCTCCAAGTCTGAAAGTAACAGTAACCAGAGCGATGGTATTGGAGAAGCCCTTATGCGATCCGCATCATCAATGAATGCGGCCGGAAACACTCTTGAAGAGACGATAGGTCTAGTTACTGCAGCTCTATTGGTGGGCTGGGTATGTGGTAACACATATCAAAGAACACATCTAATTGCTGGAATATCCTAAAGCTCTATACCACTTCGTGCGAGAAATCAGCACGGCAAGGTTCAACAACATAGAGATATATGGACAATCAGCAGCGAAATATCCTAACGTATTCCAGAGATCATCTGGTACTTAAGTCGAGGATAAACGTTCGACGGTCATTCCCATGTCGGGGTTTAGAAATACTTCTCTTGAAGTTATCAAATAAAGGTGGAAATCCTGAATATCTAAACCAATAGAAGTAGGACGCAAGCAAAGGCGTTGGTTAAATACCTTTAAACGAAATGGTGTGCTCCTTATTACTGAATAAGGATGAAAATATGACCTTCACAAAGCAGAAATGTTTTGCATAGCAATTATAGGATCAGTTGCTATTGGATGAGATGTTGCGAATCTCGTTAAATAATTTGGAACACAGTGGTAAATTATTGCCTCGCGGCGTAGTAATACGTTCGCAAGTAGATAACTATATAGGTCAAATGGCGTAGGAGCCGCCAGAGACTTAGGAAAGACCGCGTCGTTTGACGCGGAATCCCAAGAGACTGCGGTGGTGAATATGGCAACATGTACGCCGAAGTTATCCCCCTACTCTCCTATTTTCAAGTATAGGGACAAGAGGGTGTAATATACAGTCCGATCTCATGATATAAACTCCATTAAAAATGAAACATGAGAATCAGCCAGAAATGACTGGTCGCCGTATACAGATGCGGTCAGTAGAGTTGAATCATCTCGAAAGTAACAGAATGACAAGATCCTGATTCCGTCGGTAAGTGGCTTTGCCGACGTTAAAGATAGCTATATCGGTTAAAAGCCTGGGAAGGTTTAGACCGAAGAAAGACTGTGCCGTAAGGCGCAGAATCTCGAGAGACTGTAAAACCTCATGTGGCAACTCATGAGGTTCAGCTATCCCAGAAGATACAGTCCGATCTCATACTATAATCTCCAAAATGAAATATGAGAGCCAGCCAGAAATGACTGGCCGCCGTATTTTATACGGTCAGTAGGGTTGGTCTACCCGAAAGTAACAGAATGACGGCCTTTAAGACAAGCGATTGTCTTTACGTACAGAAATGTGCGTAGTGAACATATTTAACTGCAGGTAAAATGTAAAGCCTTACACCACAATAGCGGAGAAATCACGCTATGATGGCGCGAAAGCAGAAAAAACGTAAGGATGGCACATGGTCAAAAGCCTAACTGCTGATAACAATCATAGCTCTGCAACCAATCACCCTAACGTATCCCGTAGACCATACGGTACTTGAGTCGAGGGTGAAGGCTCAACGATTATCCCCAAGTCGGGACTTAGAAATACTCTGCCAGAGTTATCAAATAAAGGTGGAAATCCTGAATATCTAAGTCAATAGGAGTACGGCGCAAGCTAATGGCGTAGGTGAGACCCCTTTAAATGGATAAGGTATGGCTGCTATTTTCATATGAAAATGTGGTTAAAAAATAATCTACTCTCATGCGAAGGTATGAGAATCATTTAAATGATTAGTACGTGTTGCGAACGTACTTTAATATATGGAATTTCAATGCGTATACGTGGCGCCGAGACGGAGATGTCCGATCTCGCCGAAGAAACAAATGGCGAAGTTGACTCCGTTGCAAAGCTCCGCGATGAAATTCTTGCATTATCTGGCGTGGATATAATGCAAGATGAGGATTAGTAACATGGTCCCTCTATATGGCGACATATAGATGACAAGTTAGCTCAAATCGGTGGACATCCTGAGAAGGATAATACCGAGGGTAAGGCGTTTATATATGAACGACTCCCGTAACGACCACAGCCTAAAAGGTAACGATTAGGCATACGCTAACCGTCTCTCTGAGATGATGGTATGGTCTGCTCTGCAAATATAATCGAAAAATGAAATTGCAGAGGTAGGCAGAAATGACCTACCCCTTCTTATTTAAGAAGTGTAACAAAAAGGACTTTTAAATCCACGTATGATATTCTGGATGAACTTGCCCAGAAATGGCAGGATCTTTCAGATATCCAGCAGGCAGACTATTTTGCCTGAATATATGGAAACATATATTTTGAATACATTTAATTGCAGGTAACGCCTTAGAGCCTCTCACCACAATATGCGGGAAACCAGCATATGATGGTTTGAAAACGTGAGGATTGGCCGTTCTGCAGCGAAGTACCCTAACGTATCCCGTGGAACACACGGTACTTGAGTCGAGGGTAAACGTTCACAGATCAGACTTTTGTCGAGATCCGGACTTGAGAATAAGGGCGGAAATCCCGAATATCCGGATCATTAGTCGTAGGGCGCAAGCAAATGGCGCGGGAGAATTCCCCATAATCCGAAAAGGTGTACTCCGTGTATTTTATATACGGATGAAGAAATGATCGAGTCTTATGTGAAAGCATAAGAAGTTGTGCTGTTAATAAAAGGGTGAGTGCTAATGCATCCCACCCAGTACGTATTGTGTTAACGATGGCGGCGCACGACGCGGACAGTTGTCCGTACCGTGACCTTGATCGTGGTTTTCACCTTGATCTTAGCCATGATAATCACCATACTTTCTGGCCATAAGAGATCCAGTTGTCAAATCTCTCTTAACCAAATTGGATTCTATACGATAGATCATTGTAACATTTGATTGCTATCGTGTCAATTTAACAGTGTCTGACTGGCGGATTTTGCGACTCCGCTGAATAAATATGAACAATTACAGAACTCATAGCAGGGAAACGACAGGGTGGAAATACGCCCCCCTATATGGTGACATATAGGTAAACAGTTGGCTTAAAACGGTGGAACTCCAGATAGATGGACAATACCGTGGGTAAGTCTCATATACATGTGAGAATCCCGTAACGACCATACTTTTATAAGTAATTATAATAGGTATGCCAGCATTGTGTACTTCCGAATACACAATAAGATATGGTCTGATCTGCAAATATAATCGAATAATGAAATTGCAGAAATAGGCAGAAATGACCTATTCCTTCCTTTATTGGAAGAGTAACAAAATGAACATCGTTTCCGCTCTTATGCAGGACTTCGATATTGCCCGCGAAGCTACGGAAGTAGCATATGGTTCTGAAGGTTCCGCAATGCGTGAGCAAGAGAATTACATGCAGAGTATCCAATACTCTATTGATAGATTCAAAGCCACATTCCAGGAACTTTCAACAACGGTTATTGGATCTGACTTTCTCAAAGGTTTTATTGATGCGGGATCACAGGTCCTGGAAGTCATTACAAACCTTATAGATAAATTTGGGATCCTTGGAACGGTATTGACTGGAATATCACTAACCAAAGGTTGTTAATGCTCTCCTGGGCTGTCATGATCTCGCTCTGTCATGCTGACATGAGA
>ERZ1643246.699-NODE-699-length-41310-cov-11.425718_pt1 | contig 41310 bp, 35 predicted proteins | sample MGYA00579265_ERZ1643246 | MGnify/ENA primary metagenome ERZ1643246 (study PRJEB29033, sample SAMEA4952261) | chicken gut metagenome | biome: Broiler Chicken; feature: Gastrointestinal Tract; material: Caecum | place: Ireland | collected 2018 | study: Broiler... | reverse complement strand
TTGTTGTCTACAAAAATCGTAAACCTTTAAAGCTATAATACATTCTTCTCTAACTCTATCATTAAGTGGTGCAGCTGCTCCACATTCATTTTCAATTTCAAAAGCACTCATTTTAAAATCCTCCTTAAAATAACTATAATATTTATTTACCTTTCTATTTAATTTTTTTACTTTTATATTTAATTTCTTTCGTTTTTTAACTCCTTAATATATAGTATTACAATTTTTAATTTTTGTTACAATTTTTTATACATAATATATAATTCACCTTATTATATAAAAAATACCAAAATATAAATCTTGGTATTTTTATCTTAACAATATATTATTTATTATTTTGTTTCATTTTCTTTTTTCTAGTTGTCATTATTCCACCTATACGACCACTCTCTTTAGCTGTTAAACTTTTCCAACCTCCCTCTTTTATTTTATCCATAAGTCCCAATTCTCTTGCTATTTCATATTTTAATATATCTTCTGGTGTTTTAGGTTTCTTATCCTTTTTATTTTGTTTTTTAACTTCTTTTTTCATAATAACTCCTTAAATTTATTTAATAATTATATTATTTAAAAATTTTTCATATTATATACATATAATTGCGTGAAATGTAGGTGATTTTATGGAAAATATTATTTTCACAATATTAGAAGAAGAAAATAGTAATGGAAAAATTATAGCAGAAAAACTATCAAAAGAACTTAATATTCCTTTTTATGATAAAGAAATTATAGAACTAGCTTCTAAAAACAGTAATATTTCAAAAAATGTATTTTATACTATAGATGATTGGAAATTGAGTAAAATTATAGCCCCTTTCCCTGCAGATTTTTGTATTGGTTTTAGTTTACCTTATTTAACAGACTTTGTACCTATACAAGATAAAGTTTTTTTTGAAAAATCTAAAGCTATAAAACAATTAGTAGAAAATAAGTCTTGTATTATATTTTGTAAATGTTCTAATTATATATTAAAAGACTATAAAAATTGTATAAATATTTTAATATATTCTAATGATGAAGAAAGAATTAAAAATATAAGTGATAAATTAAATTTGTCATTAAAAGATAGTAAAAAATTTTTAAAAAAACAAGATAAAAAATTATTATCTTATTATGGTTACTTTACTGGTGAAAACTGGGATAATAAAAAATGTTATGATTTATTTTTAAATAGTAGTTCTTTAGGTATAAAAAATTGTGTTTATATACTAAAATCTCTATATAACTCTATTAATTAACTATATAAAAATAAGGTGTATATTTAAGTACACCTTACTTTTATTTACCTACTTTCATAAAAAATAACCATAATTGTTGTTCATCAAAAATATAAAATTTTTCTATAAAATTTCTTCATATTAATAAATTACTTATTAATTGTAATAAATAAAATTATATATAAATTTTTGACTTTTATATTTTTAATTGGTATACTACTTATAAGTTAGATTTTTAAGGAGTGGTTTATATGAAAACAAATTATCATACACATACTTATCGTTGTAAACACGCAAGAGGTGAAGAAAAAGATTATGTTTTAAATGCAATAGAAAAAAATGTTTCTATATTAGGTTTTAGTGACCATTCACCTTTTGAAAATAATAAATATGATACTAGTACAAGAATGGACTTTTCTGAACTTAAAGATTATATTTCAATTGTTAATAACTTAAAAGAAACATATAAAGACAAGATAAATATTAAATGTGGATTAGAAATTGAATATAATAATAATGAGCATAAATATTATGAAAAATTACTAAATGAATATAAAGTAGATTATCTAGTTCTTGGTCAACACTTTTTTGCAAATAAAAATAATAAACTTATAAATACATATGCTATAAATGACTCTTTACATTATATAGAATATGCTAAAACTATTGTTGATGCAATAAAAACAGGATATTTTAAGTTTTTAGCACACCCAGATGTTATTTTTGTAAATGATATATCTTGGGACAAAAATTGTGAAAATTGTTGTGATTTAATAATTAATGTTGCTAAAGAAAATGATTTTATCTTAGAATTTAATGCTAATGGTTTAAGGCGTGGCAAACATACTTTCTGTGATGGTACTCGTTATTCTTATCCATATAAAAAATTTTGGGATAAAGTTGCTAAAGAAAATATTAAAGTTATTATTAATTCAGACTGTCATACTCATGAACAAGTTTGGGATAATTATATGAATAAAGCATATAATTTAGCTAAATCTTGGGGGCTTAATATAATAAATGAAATATTTTAAATAGTAGAAAGGGTGCAAATTTTATTTACACCCTTTTTTATCATTTTTCAAATACTATAACTTCAAATGGTCTTAATATATCCTTTTGTATATCTTCATAATTTTTGAATAGAACTTTATTTTCTGATTTTATATTTATATTTTCATTTGTAAAATTTGCAAATAATATAAAATTATTTTTTTCCATAGTTAAAATTTTGCCTTCTGTTTTAAAAATAGCATTACTTTCTATTATATTATAATTTTCTTTTCTATATTTAATTATATTTTTATAATAATTAAATATACTGTCTTTGCTATTAATATCTTTTAAAACATTAACTTCTTTATAATTTTTATTTGCCTCAATCCAAGGTTTAGAAGATGAAAATCCTGCATTTTCTGTAGCATCCCATTGCATAGGTGTTCTTGCATTATCCCTAGATACAAGTTTTATTATATTCATTATTTCATTTTCTGAAAAGTGTTTTTGTTTAAGTTCATTATATTTATTTAAAGTTTCTACATCTTTATATTTATCAATGCTCTCAAAATAAGCATTTGTCATACCTATTTCTTCACCTTGATAAATATATAAGTTTCCTTTTAAAAGTCCAAATAATGTAATTAATAACTTTGCACTTTCTTTTCTATATTCTTTATCATTAAGCCATAAAGAAACCATTCTAGGTAAGTCATGATTGTTCATAACTATAGCCTCTATACCTTTATACTCATTTTCCCACTTATTAAGACTATCACATAATTTATGTAAATCGATTTTAGATTGGTTCCATTTATCACCATTTGTATGTGTTAAACATTGGTGTGTAAAATGAAATGCTTGTGTAAGTCCATCTTTATTACACATTTTATAACTTTCTTCAATAGTAGAACACCAACATTCACCTACTGTTAAAAGTTTATCTTTAAAAGTATTATTATTAAGCTCTTTTAAATATTCATAAAATTTAGGACCTTTGCCTGTTATCATTTTATCTGGTTCTTTACCTATTAAGTCTATTACATCAAGTCTAAACCCTTCTACACCTTTATCTATCCAATAGTTAATCATTTTATAAAGTTCTTGTCTTACTTCTTCATTTTCCCAATTTAAATCGGGTTGTGTTTTATCAAATAATCTAAAATAATATTTACCTACTTCTTCACTATAAGACCAAGCACTTCCACCAAACATAGATTGTATTTCATTAGGTTCATCTCTCCAAATATAATAATTATAATATTTTGGGTCTTTTTGTAAAGCTTTTTTAAACCAAATATGTTCTCTAGATGTATGATTTAATACTAAATCCATCATTACTTTAATATTTCTTTTATTAGCTTCTTTTATAAGATTTTCATAGTCTTCATTTGTCCCAAAAAGTTCATCTATTTTCATATAGTCAGATATATCATAACCATTATCATTTTGTGGTGATTTACAACAAGGGCTTAACCAAATATAGTCTACTCCTAAATCTTGTAAATAGTCTAATTTTTCAATTATACCTTTTATATCACCATAACCATTTCCAGTTGTATCTTTAAAACTTTTAGGATAAATTTGATATATAACTTTATTTTCCAAATTTTTCATAAAAATACTCCTTTTATAATTCATCATAAATTTTTAATATTTCAGATACACTCCAAGCTTGAGCAAAACATCCTCTACTTTCATTAGGTATAAGTCCATCATATATTTCTGCTACTTGACCTACACAACCCTCTCTAAGTGCATCTTCAAAAAAGTTAAGTTGTTTTTTAACTACTTCTTTTGCCTCATTAGTATAATTGTTTACTTTTAAATATGCTCTAAAATATGAACCTAAAGGAAATGTCCATACTGTTCCTTGATGGTAAGACATATCTCTTTTATAATGTTTTCCGCTATATTCTGGTACAAATTGTATATCATCTGGTGATAAACTTCTAAGTCCATAAGGTGTGTAAAGTTTATCAAATACTTTATTTACAACCATTTTAGCTTTTTCATTATCTATTGGAGAAAATTCACAAGATACTGCCCATATTTGATTACATCTAACTTGATAATCATAGTCTTCACCAGAAACTACATCTTTTAAACAATTTTCTTTTTCATTCCAAAACTTTTCATTAAATGAAGTTTTAACTTTTTCTGCTAATTCTTCATATTTTTTAGTATCTCTATTTAATAGTTTTCCAAATTCATTTATTATTTTTAAAGAACTATACCAAAAAGCATTAATTTCAACAGGTTTTCCGTGGCGTGGTGTTGGCAATTCTTCTTCATATCGAACGTCCATCCAAGTTAATTGATTAAATCCACTTCCTGCTTTTATTAAATAGTCTGTATCCATTTTTATATCATAGTCTGTACCTTGTATATAGTTTTCTAAAACAGAAACCATAGGTTCATAAGCTTCTTTAATAAAATCTAAATCTTTTGTAGCTTTATAATAGCTATATACACTTTGTATAAATAATAAAGATGCATCTACTGTATTGTATAGTGGTTCATTTTCACCTTCTGGAAAAAGATTAGGCATAATACCATTTTTTAAATATTTTATAAAAGTTCTAAAAATATTTTTTGCATCTTCATATCTTTTTGTAGTTATACAACAACCCTCTAAAGCATACATTGTATCTCTACCCCAATCAGCAAAAAATGGATAACCTGCTATAATTGTCAAACTATCTGTTGACTCTCTTTTACATATAAATTGGTCTGTTGCTCTAACTAATACTTTAGCTATTTCATCTTGTAAACCACATTTTTCTATTAAATCTTTTTGTCGTTGTATTTCATTATCAAAAAGATTTTCTGTGTCTTTCTTTTCATTTGTTAAAGTAAATTGTAAATAGGCTTTGTTATTATTATTAAAATCATATGTATAACTTATACCCTTTGCAAAACGTCCAACAGCTTCTCTACCATCTTTAGCATCATAACTATAATAAATATCATTTTCATATTGTAAATTTTCAAAAATATTTATATTCCAATTATCACAAATAACATTCATATCAATATTATTTGCAATAATTTTATTATTAGAAATATCAAACTGTTGATTATATTCCATTATCCAACCTTTTTCACAAAATTGTAAAGTTGGTGTAACTTCTAAACTAACATTTTTATTAAGGTGATTTACTATTTCATATTTTACACCTAAAGTATTTTCACCATAAACTAATACAATAGTTTTTATTATTTCAACACCATCTACTATATAATGCCAAGTTGGTAAATATTCTTGACTAAAATTAATTAAATATTTTTCACCATCTTTATTTTTTGTATGTTGTACATATTGTTGAGAAGTTAATTCATATTGTTTATTATCAATATAAACAACTTCTTCTAATTTACTAATTAAATTATATCTAATGTTAGGAGCAGTTGTTGCAGCAATAAATATACCATTATCATTTCTTATAATGGAATTAATAATTGATAATGTACTAAATCCTCCTAGTCCATTTGTAAGTAAATAACAATTTTCTTGACCTATTTCTTTATTTTTAAAATGGTTTGTACCATAACTAAATTTCATCATTATTCTTCTATCCTTTCTATTAATATACCTTTAGGGCTTAATATATTTCCATTTAATAAATTAGAAAAAATTTCTTTTTTATATTCAACATTAATATCTTTATCACTAGCATTTATAGTAATTAAAAACTTTTGTTTATTATCTTTTTTATAATATTTTATAACTCTAGTATTTTCTTTTTCATTTAAGAATTCAATATTATTATTTCTAAATGCTTCTATTTCTTTTCTAATATTTATTAATTTTTTTAATTTTTCTATTTTATCATTATAAATACCTTGTTCTATTTTATCCCAAGGCATACAAGCTCTACAATCTGGGTCATATGCCCCTTCTAATGCTATTTCTGTACCATAAAATATGCAAGGACTTCCAACTAAAGTAAATAAAATTGTTAACTGTTGCCAAAATATATTTTCATCTTCTACTCTATGTATAAGTCTATCTGTATCGTGAGAATCTAAAAGATTAAATAACACATTATTAGTTTGTTCCATATAAGTTTCATAACATCTATTTACTTTACGCATAAATTCAACATTTGTCATACTTGTATTTTTCCAAAATGAAGTTATAGCACTTTGTAATGGATAATTCATTACAGAATCAAACTCATCACCTCTAAGCCATTCTATAGAATCATGCCATATTTCGCCTAGTATATAAATATCTGGTTTAATAGCTTTTAATCTTTTTCTTATTTCTTTACATAAATAGTGTGATATTTCATTAGCTACATCTAAACGCCAACCATCTATGTCAAACTCTTTTACCCAATATTCACATATATCTAAGATATAATTTACTACTTCTTGATTATTTGTGTTCAATTTAGGCATATTTGAAGTAAACGCAAAAGAATAAAAACTTTTATCTTCTGTACCTTTTTTTGTAGTATCTATAGGCCATTTATTAATCATAAACCAATTATAATATTTAGAGTCTGGACCATTTTTAAGTACATCTTGCCATAATGGAAATTCTTTTCCACAATGATTGAATACACCATCTAACATTATTTTTATATCTTTAGAATGAGCTTTTTCTACTAGTTCTTTAAATGTTTCTTTATTTCCAAAAACTTCATCTATTTCATAATAATCTATTGTATCATATTTATGTACTGAACTAGCTTTAAATATAGGTGTAAGATAAATACCATTTATACCTAAATCTTTTAAGTAATCTAATTTTTCTATTATACCTCTTAAATCACCTCCATACATATCTTCATTTTTAGGTTTTTTACTTCCCCATTCTAAAGTGTTAGTAGGATTTATAGTTCTATCCCCATTATAAAATCTATCTGGAAATATTTGATACCATATAGTATTATTTACCCAAATAGGTGTTTCTTTAACATCAATAGGATTTAACCAAGGTTTAACAAAACATTGTCCATTACTAAATTTATCTTCATAAAAAAATCCATCTTCATAAAAGTATACTTTTTCATCTTTAGAAAATAATTCAAAATAATATTTAAGCCTTTTATATTCTGGTTTTAATTTTATTTTCCATAATATGTGATAATCTAATTCTATTTTCTCTATTATAACTAGTTTTTCACCACTCCATTTCCAGTTGCCACCTAATATACCACCTAAAAATGGGTCACCATATATAATATTCACTTTTTCTATATCATAACCTGTTTTTAAACTTATTTGTATTGTATCTTTATCTAAAGGATAACAAAAGTTATCAGAAGTTCTATGTATTATAGCTCCAAAATTCATTATTACACCTCTCTATAATAGTTTTTATATAAATAAAGGGAGATAAAATCTCCCTTATTATTGATTTTAAAATATTAATTTATTCTTTAACTGAACCTACAACTATACCTGAAACAAAATATTTTTGCATAAAAGGATAAATTAAAAGTAATGGTAAAGTTGAAATAACTATTTTAGCAGAATCTAATGTACGAGTAGAAACTTCTGCAAGTTCTTTTAACTTTTCTGGGTCAGTTATTTTTGTAACATCAACATTAAGCTGTTGTATATATGTTTGTAAAGGGTAGTTAGATGTTTTTGTTATGTATACTAAAGCTGAAAAATAATCATTCCAATGTCCAACAATAGTAAATAATGTTACTGCTGCAAGTGTTGGTTTTACAACTGGTAAAAATACTTTAAATAATACTGTCCATTGAGAAGCTCCGTCCATCATAGCAGCTTCTTCTAATGATTTTGGCACACCTCTAAAAGCATTCATTAAAAGTATAACATTACCTATTGGAACTGCACCTGGTAAAATTAAAGCCCATATTGTATTTGTTAAATTTAAACCATTAACAACCATAAATGTTGGTATAAGTCCACCTGAAAATAACATTGCAAATAATACTACTCTCATATAAAATTTTTGTGCATAAAACACTTTAGGACTTTTTGATAAAGGATACGATGTTAAAACAAGTAGAGTTATATTTATAGCTAAACCTAAAACAACCCTTATAACTGAAATCATAAAAGAACGCCAAAATTGAGATTCTTCCATTATTTTAGCATATGAACTAACATTAAAGTTTTTAGGTATAATCCCTACAATATTTGCTGTTGCAGATGCATTATCACTAAACGATATTGCCACCATATTTAAAAGAGGTAAAAGGCAAGAAATAGTTAATAATAAAAGTATAATCCAAATAATAATGTCTGCTATAATACCACTTAATGTTCTTTTTTCTACCAATTTTATAACCTCCTTTAAAATATTCTATAATCTGTAACTTTTTGAGCAAGTTTATTAGCTGATAATATTAATATAATACCTACAATAGAACGCATAAGACCAACTGCTGTACCTAAACTATATTGTCTTTGAACTAAACCAACTCTATAAACATATGTATCTATAATATCTGATGTTTCCATAACAAGTGGATTATATAAGTTAAATATTTGGTCAAAACCTGCATTTAAAATATTTGGTAAGTTCATAATAGTTACAAGCATAATAGTAGGTAATATACCTGGTAATGTAATATGTAAAACTCTCTTAAATCTATTTGCACCATCTATAGCTGCTGCTTCATAAAGTCCTGGATCTATACCAGAAAGTGCTGCTAAATATATAATTGCACCATATCCAAAACCTTTCCAAACATCTGTTACAATAAGCATAGGTCTAAACCAATCATTACTGGCCATAAATAAAATTCTCTCTAAACCTAACATTTCTAAAAAGTCATTTATTGGTCCGTCATAAGCAAAAACATTAACAACAACTGTTGATAATATAACCCAAGATAAAAAGTTAGGTAAATATACTATTGTTTGTATGCTTTTCTTAGCCCATTTTAATCTTATCTCATTTAAAAGTAGTGCAAATACAATAGTTACTATAGTGCCAACAACGATTTTCCAAAATGCTATAATTATAGTATTCATAAATATTTGTTTACTATCTGGCATTTGAAACATAAATTTAAAATTTTCAAGTCCTACAAATTTAGAACCTAAAATACCTTTTGCTGGCATATAATTTTGAAAAGCCATAATTATACCAAACATAGGTATAAAAGAAAATATTATAAGAAAAATCATACTTGGTAAAAGCATTAAATTTAAGTCTATTTGATCTTTTTTATTTCTTATAGCATTTTTTTTTGCTTTTTTCATATATTCCCCTCCTACTTATTATTTTTTTCAGAAATAGCTTGATTTACTTCTTCTGTAATTTCATCTCCACCTGTTTTTTTCCAAGTTTCTACAAATTCATCAAAATAATCAACTGGTTTTTCACCTGTTATTATTTTTAAATACATTTCTTGTTCCATTTTACTAAGTGTTGGCCATTTTAATGTCATACTTGGTGTATTTCCAAAGAAAATAGGATTTATTTCTTTTATTTTAGCTTGAGAAACAGCATTAGGTGCTTCTACTAAAGACATATAATTAGCCCATTCTACTGGTGTTATTTGTTTACCACTTTCTAAGCTATCAACATATGCTTTGCAACCTTCAAATAAAACTTCATCTGTTCTATTAAGATTAGATAAATCACCTGTTTCTAAAGCTTCTTTCATCCTTGTAGATTGACGAATAAGTCCATCATAATAACCTAATCCCATTTCTAAAATTGAACCATAAACATTATATCTTTGATAATCACTAATTTCTTTTAAATCTTCTTTATTTTTATCATTATCCCCTAAATCAAATTGTAAACTTATTAGTTTCCAAACTAATTCAGGGTGTTCAAACCCTTTTCTTACTACAATATAACTACTATTAGGATTTCCTGTAAACATTTTAAGTTCTCCATTTTTATCAAATGGTGCTATATATGGTACCCATTTTGCCTCTGGATTTAAAGAAGTTGTTTCATTTACTTCCCAACCTCCCCACCAGTTTCCAAAAAATGCTCCACTTTTTCCACTTGTAAGAATTGCTTTTCTATCATCATAAGTTCTAACTGCTATTTGTTTATCAATTAAACCTTTTTTATACCAATCTGCTAAAACTGTTAAAGCCTCTTTCATTTCTGGTTGTATTGAACCATATATAGCTTTTCCTGTTCCATCATCTAGCCATTGATAAGGATATGCTCCAAAATATGCAAATATATTATTTACTTGATAACTTCCTCCAGATTGTCCTGCTACTTCTGGTGCTACAATAAGACCTTCTGTTTTACCAGGTCCATTTCCACCTGGGTCTTTATCTTTAAATTCTTGTAGTATGTATTCAATGTCTTCTAAAGTTTTAGGTGGTTCAAGTCCTAATTTATCCATCCAATCTTGTCTAAGCCATAATATACCTGGTCCGTGTGATATTTCTGTTGTAGGCAATGCCATAAGTTTTCCATCAAATGTAGCTGTTTCTAAAACCCTGCCATCATATGAATTATAAATATCTTTTATTACATCACTTGCACAATTTTCATAACTTTCTGTTAAATCTGCTATTAAATCGTTTTCATAAAGTTGTTTTAATGTTTCATAATCTGGTACAGACATTATATCTGGTATTTCACTACTAACTATTGCCATAGATACTTTTTGAGCATAATCTTCTCCTGAATTTGCTTCAAATAAATTTTCATTTTTAGCATTTATTTTTTTATTAATATATCTAGTCCAAGCATTATTACTATCATTATCCCCTTCATATTCCGTTTCTTTTAATGGTTCATAATTTTGAGCAGTTTTTCCTAATGTATATGTAATTGTTTCTGGATATGCTCCATATGGTGTTGTCATTGCTTCTTTCCAAGCTGGGTCTTCCATTTTTGCTTCTATATTTGCTTTTACTTCTTCTTCATTTACTCCACTTTTATTACAACCAACTAAATATGTTGAAGTCATTGTTAAAGTTAATAACATAATTACAAATCTTCTCTTCATAATAATTCACTCCAATTTTTTTCGTAATTTTTCGGTATAGTAATTATACACTAATAAAATATATTTTGTCTATATATTTTATTAGTTTTTTTCAATTTTGGCATTTTATATATTTTTTTAATATAAATTTTGTATATTTTTTCGTAAATTTTCTGGAATATTTGAAATTATGTTACTTAAAAACCCTATTTTTTATTTAGTTCTTGGTTTACTTCTTCTGTAATTTCATCTCCACCTGTTTTTTTCCAAGTTTCTACAAATTCATCAAAATAATCAACTGGTTTTTCACCTGTTATTATTTTTAAATACATTTCTTGTTCCATTTTACTAAGTGTTGGCCATTTTAATGTCATACTTGGTGTATTTCCAAAGAAAACAGGATTTATCTCTTTTATATTAGCTTGTGCAACAGCATTTGGTGCTTCTACTAAAGACATATAATTAGCCCAATCTGAAGGTGTTACTTCTCCATTTCCTTCTAAACTATCAATATATTTTTTACATCCTTCAAATAAAACTAAATCTGTTCTATTTAAATTAGAAGTATTACCTGTATCAAGTGCCTCTTTTATTCTTCCACCTAATCTTATAAGGCCATCATAATAATCTATATTTGTAGCTAAAACAGAACCATCTACATTATTTTTCTTATAATCATTAAGTTCTTTTAAGTCTTCTTTATTTTCATCATAGTTTGATAAATCATATTGAATATTAGCAAGTTTAATTAATAACTCTGGGTGTTCAAATCCTTTTCTTACTACAAGATAACTACTATTAGGATTTCCTGTAAACATTTTAAGTTCTCCATTTTCATCAAATGGTGTTACATATGGTGTCCATTTTGCATCTGGATTTAAAGAAGTTGCTTCACTTACTTCCCAACCACCCCACCAGTTTCCAAAAAATGCTCCGCTTTTTCCACTTGTAAGAATTGCTTTTCTATCATCATATGTTCTAACTGCCATTTGTTTATCAATTAATCCTTTTTTATACCAATCTGCTAAAACTGTTAAAGCCTCTTTCATTTCTGGTTGTATTGAACCATATATAGCTTTTCCTGTTCCATCATCTAGCCATTGATAAGGATATGCTCCAAAATATGCAAATATATTATTTACTTGATAACTTCCTCCAGATTGTCCTGCTACTTCTGGTGCTACAATAAGACCTTCTGTTTTACCAGGTCCATTTCCACCTGGGTCTTTATCTTTAAATTCTTGTAGTATGTATTCAATGTCTTCTAAAGTTTTAGGTGGTTCAAGTCCTAATTTATCCATCCAATCTTGTCTAAGCCATAATATACCTGGTCCGTGTGATATTTCTGTTGTAGGCAATGCCATAAGTTTTCCATCAAATGTAGCTGTTTCTAAAACCCTGCCATCATATGAATTATAAATATCTTTTATTACATCACTTGCACAATTTTCATAACTTTCTGTTAAATCTGCTATTAAATCATTTTCATATAATTGCTTTAATGTTTCATAATCTGATACAGCCATTATATCTGGTATTTCATTACTAACTATCGCCATAGATACTTTTTGAGCATAATCTTCTCCTGTATTAGCTTCAAATATATTTTCATTTTGCGCATTTATTTTTTTATTAATATATCTAGTCCAAGCATTGTTACTATCATTATCCCCTTCATATTCTGTTCCTTTTAGTGCATCATAGTTATGTGCTGTTCTTCCAAGTGTATATGTAACTAATTCTGGATATGCTCCATATGGTGTTGTCATTGCTTCTTTCCAAGCTGGGTCTTCCATTTTTGCTTCTATATTGGCTTTTACTTCTTCTTCATTTACTCCACCTTTACCACAACCAACTAAATATGTTGAAGTCATTGTTAAAGTCAATAACATAATTACAAATTTTCTTTTCATAATAATTCACTCCATTTATAATTTTCGTAAATTTTCGATTTGTACATAATTATACATTAAATAACTATATTTTGTCTATATTTTTTATTAATCTTTTTTATTTTTAGCATTTTATATATTTTTTATATATCATTTTTATATATTTTTTATTTTGATTTTTAACTTTTATATTAATTTTTACCTATAATACACATAGATTTTGAATTTATTTTTAACATATTTTTATCTATATTTACAAAACATTTTCCAAATATGATATCAAAATCTGTATTATCTATGTCAACAATATTGTAATTATTTTTGTTATTATATATAATAATTATTTTACTATATTTTTTTCTTATTTTTTCGCAAATATTTAAAGTAACTACTATTAATTCTTCTCTTTCCTCAACATTTGCACTTTCTATATATTCATTATTAGGATTACATAATATAAGTAATTTTTTTCTTAAATTTATAAGTTTTTTATAGTATTGTACTAAATCTTCAAACTCTTTTGTTCTTTCCCAATCTAAAGCATTTATTTTTGGAGATGATTTATAACTATTTTCATCACCTTCTTTTGTTCTTGCAAATTCTTCACCAGCTTGAAAAAATGGTATTCCACAAGTTGTAAAGACTATACTTGCTGCTAATTTATTTTGTTTTATTAATTCTTCATCATAATTTTTAAAATTAGGTTCTTTATTATTAGTTATTACTAGTTTATCCCAAAGTGTTAAATTATCGTGTGCTGAAACATAGTTTATAAACTGTTTAGGTAATTTAGCTGTAAATTCTTCTACCATTTTATTATTCCATACTTTATAAAGATATTCTTTTAAATTTGTATTTAAATTATTACCATTTACATAACCACAATTTTTTTCGATAAAAACATCACCTTTTACCAAGTCTCTAATAACATCACAAAAAGCACTTATATTTTCATCTAATAAACCTAAATTTTCTTTAGTAGTTGGTTTGTAATTTTCTTTCATTGCTAATTTACTTGCTGTCCAAGGTTCTCCATAAACTACTATTTTACCTTTTCCAAATTCTCTATCTAAAGCATATCTTATTTCATTCATAGTTTCTGTATCATGTATACCCATTAAGTCAAATCTAAATCCATCTATATGATATTCTTTAACCCAATGTAAAATAGAATTTATCATATATTGTCTATACATAATATTATCACTTGCTGTTTCATTTCCACAAGCTGAACCATCTGAATATTTACCTTCATTATTTATTCTATAATAATAGTATGGCACAGTTTTATTAAAATTACTATCTAATCTATGTGTATGATTATAAACAACATCCATAATAACACCTATACCTTCATTATGAAGTGCTTTTATCATTTCTTTAACTTCTCTAATTCTAACTTTACCATCATAAGCATTTGTTGAATAACTTCCCTCTGGTACATTATAATTTACTGGGTCATAACCCCAATTAAACTCTTCTATATTATTGTTTGTTTCATCAATAGAACCAAAGTCATAAAAAGGTAATAAATGTACATATGTTATACCTAAACTTTTTAAATAATCTATACCTGTTGGATAATTTTTATCATTATTTAAAGTTGTACCTTTTTGCGTAAAAGCTAAATATTTACCTCTAAACTTTTCATCTATACCAGAATTTTTGTTATAAGAAAAATCTTTTATATGCAATTCATAAATTACTCTCTCTTCTATTGGTATATTAACTTGTTTATCTTCTAACCAATTATCTGGGTTAGTTTCATTTAAATCTATAATCATACTTCTTAAACCATTTATACCACAAGCTTTAGCATTTATATCATTTGTTTCATTTATTTCCCCATTAGCCTCTATTGTATAAGTATAATATAAATTTTTTAAATCTTCATTTATACTTATAGTCCAAACACCATTTTCAACTTCTTCCATATTATAACTATTTAATTTTTTGCTATTTTCTTCTTTATCACTACCTTTAGTATATAAGTTTAAAATAACACTACTTGCAGTAGGTGCCCAAATTTTAAATATAGTTTTATCTTTACTATATGTATAACCTAAATCATTTTGTAAATATGTATAATTCTTTTCAAATTTAGTTGATAAAAATATTTCTTTCCACTCTAAAGCTGTTTTTTTTCCTTTTATATTCATAAAATTTACTCCTTTAAAATTTCATAGTTAAAAGAGAGAAATTTTATTTTTCTCTCTTTTATAAATATAACTAATATCTATTAGTTTTTAATATCCAGTCATTATATTTTTGTATTTTTTTATTTAAATTATAATAAGTGTTTAGTCTCCATTCCCAATTAGGACTACCTATTGTAGATGGTGTATTAAGCCTTGCTCTGTCATTAATATTTAAAATATCTTGAGTAGGTATAACTACAAGATTTGAAACACTATCAAAACATCTATAAATCATTTTATCTAATATATTATCTGCTTTATACTCTCTAAACATTTTTCTAATTTTAGCTTGTTGTTTTTTAGTAAATCTTTCATAAGCACCTTTTAATGTTTGATTGTCGTGTGTACCTGTATATAGAATAGTTCTTTCAGTTTCTGCAAAATCATTATTTTTTTCGTTAGGGTCAAGCTCAAATTGTAATATTTTCATACCACTTAATTTATAATGGTCTCTAAGCTCTAATACTTCTGGTCTTAATTCTCCTAAATCTTCAGCAACTATTTTAATATCTGGTAATTCTCTATATATTGTATCAAATAAAGCATATCCTGGTGCTTCTATCCAATCACCATCAATAGCAGTTTCACAACTTGCTGGTATTTTCCAATAAGTGTCAAATGCTCTAAAATGGTCAATTCTTATAATATCATATATTTTTTTACTCCAGCTTAATCTATCTATCCAAAATTTAAAATTATTTTTTTCTAAATAGTCCCAATCATATATAGGATTGCCCCATCTTTGCCCTGTTACACTAAAATAATCTGGTGGAACACCTGCTATAAATGTAGGTCTTCCTTCTTCATCTAACAAAAAGTTTTCTTTATTTTCCCAAACATCAACAGAATCTATACCTACATAAATAGGAATATCCCCTAAAATTTCTATATTATTTTTATTAGCATATTCTTTTAATTCAAACCATTGTTTGTAAAATAAAAATTGTATAAACATTTCATATTCAATATTATCTTTTAACTGTGGTAAATCTTTTTTTGTATTTATCCAATTTTTATCTTCTGTTTCCCAATCTATCCAACATTTTAAATCATTTTTCTTTTTTAAAGTTATAAATGTTGCGTAAGTCTGTACCCAATTATTATCTTCTTTAAATTTTAAAAATTCATCTTTTAAAATTCCTTTTTCAACCATTGTAGAATATGCTTCTTTAAAATATTTATATTTAAATTCTCTTGCTTTTTCATAGTCTACTTTTTCTTTATTATATACTATTTCTTCTACTTCTTTTACAAGTCCTAAATCTTGTAATTTGTCAATAGAAATATATATTTCTTCTCCAGCATAAGATGAATATGGTTGATAAGGTGAATTTCCATAACCTACTGGATTAAGCGGTAATATTTGCCAAACTTTAAATTTAGCATTTTTTATTATATCTACAAATTCATAAGCCTTTTTACCAAAATCACCTATATAGTGATTGCTTGGTAAAGAAAATATAGGCATTAAAACTCCTGCTTTTCTGTCCATAATTTCCCTCCTAATTTTAAAAAATTATTTTAATTTCCAAATATCTTCATTATATTCAGCTATTGTTCTATCTGATGAGAAAAATCCTGCTTTAGATATATTTATTAAAGAACTTTTTAACCATTTTTCTCTATCTTCATAATCTTGTAATACTTTATCTTTTACTTTGATATAATCTTCAATATCTAATAAAGTCATAAACCAATCTTTATTTAATAATTCATTATAAAGTCTTTCTAAATTTTCTCTTTGTCCTACTGCTAAAACTTTTTCATTTACAATAAAGTCTACTATTTCTTTGATTATTGGACTTTCATTATAGTAATTTTTAGAAATATAGTCCATTTTTTCATAGTGTTCAATAACTTGTTCTGATTTTTCACCAAATAAGTAAATATTTTCTTCTCCAACAAGTTCAGATATTTCCACATTAGCACCATCTAAAGTACCAAGAGTAATAGCACCATTTAACATAAATTTCATATTACCAGTACCACTAGCTTCTTTACTAGCAAGTGAAATTTGTTCTGATATATCACAAGCTGGTATTAATTTTTCGGCTTTAGATACATTATAGTTTTCTATAAATACAATTTTCATATGTTTAGAAACTTCTTCATCTTTTTCAACAATTTCTTGCATACATAAAATAAAATGTATTATATCTTTAGCTATAACATAAGCTGGAGCTGCTTTTGCACCAAAAATAAAAGTTATAGGTCTTGTAGGTATATTACCTTTTTTAATTTCTAAATATTTATATACAATATATAAAGCATTCATTTGTTGTCTTTTATATTCGTGTAACCTTTTAATTTGAATATCAAATATAGAATTTTCATCTATTTCAATATTTTGAGTAGCTTTAATATAATCTTTTAATTGTTTTTTCTTAAGTGATTTTATTTCACCTATTTTGTTTATAACTTCTTTATCTTCAATAAATTTTGCTAATTCTTCTAATTTTTTAGCATCTTTTTTATATTCATCACCTATTAAAGATGTAATATAATTAGATAATTCATTATTACAATGTAATAACCATCTTCTAAAAGTTATACCATTAGTTTTATTATTAAATTTTTCTGGATAAATTTTATAAAAATGATTAAGTTCAGAATTTTTTAATATATCTGTATGAAGTTTTGCAACACCATTTACACTATATCCAAAATGTATATCTATATGAGCCATATGAACCCTTTCTTGTTCATCTATAATTGCAACTTTAGGGTCATTGTATTTTTCGCATACAATCATATTTAAAGCTTCAATAATAGGCATTAGATGTGGTACAACTTTATATAAATATTTTACTGGCCATTTTTCTAAAGCTTCTGCTAAAATTGTATGATTTGTATAAGCACAAGTTTTTGATACAATTTCTATTGCCTCTTTTAATCTTATACCTTCTTGTATTAATAAATATATAAGCTCTGGTATAATTAATGTAGGGTGTGTGTCATTTATTTGTATTGTAACATTTTTATATAATTTATTTAATTTATGATGTTTTTTCTTTTCTTGTTGTAAAATATATTGAGCTCCACTGCTTACCATAAAATATTGTTGGAAAATTCTTAATAAATGTCCTGCTTCATCACTATCATCTGGATATAAGAAAAGAGTAAGATTTTTTTCTATATCTTCTTTATCAAAGTTTATACCATCTTTAACTATACTTTCATCTATTGATTCAATATCAAATAAATGTAATTTGTTTATACCCTCGTTATAACCTATAACATCTATATCATACATTCTAGATTTAACTTTTCTATTACCAAAATTTATATCAAAAGTTGTATTAGTTCTGTGAAGCCAACTTTCTTCTTCTATCCAATCATTTTTATATTCTTTTTGTAAGTTATTTTCAAATTTTTGCTTAAATAAACCAAAATGATAGTTTAAACCAATACCATCACCACTAAGCCCTATGCTAGCAATAGAATCTAAGAAACAGGCAGCAAGACGACCAAGTCCACCGTTACCAAGAGATGGTTCTGGTTCAACTTCTTCAATTTCACAAAGACTTTTACCATTTTCATTTAAAATATTTTTAATATCTTCATAAATACCTAAGTTAATTAAATTATTAGATAATAATTTACCAATTAAAAATTCTGCTGAAACATAGTAAACTTTTTTCTTATTTTTTATAACAGGTTTTTCTTTTGTTTCATTTTTCACTAATTCTAAAATTGCATAATATATTTCTTGATTTGAACATTCAGATATTTTTTTATTATATCTTTTTAATATAATACTTTCTAACTTTTCTTTAATCATATTTTTAATGCCCCTTTTTTTCGTAAATTTTCGCTTTACTAAATTATACTATTATTATTATATTTTGTCTATATGTTTTTATATAATTATATTATTTTTGGCATTTTTTTATATATTTATAACTATAATTTTATATAATTTTTATATTAATATTAAATTTATAATAAATAGTTTAAATATATTTTAAATTGACGAAAAATAATTTATAGTGTAATATTGTAATATTACTAATAATTTATTTCTACTTTTTAAGGAGGTGAATTTATGTCTGTAAAAATAAAAGATATTGCACAAAAACTTAATATATCTGTTGGTACAGTTTCTAAAGGATTAAATGGTGCATCTGATATTAGCTATGAACTTACACAAACTATTTTAGATACAGCAATAGAAATGGGTTATAAACCTAAAAAAATGCTAAATGAAGAAAATAAAAAACTTTGTATTTTTATAACAAATATGGATTATAAATCTAAAAATGACTTTGGTTATGATATTGTACTTGGCTTTAAAAAACATGCTATTAGAGACAACTGGAAAGTATATATTGAAGAAGTTAGTCATAGTTTTCAAAAACAAAATAACTATGACAAATATATGTTATATAAAGGTTATAGAGGTGCTTTTTTTGTAGGATTTGCATTAGATGATTTTTGGCTACAAAATTTATCAAAAACTTCAACACCTACTGTTTTATTAGATAACTATGTATCAAAAAATTTTAATGTTAGTTATGTTGGTACAGATAACTTTGAAGCTTTTGATATTTTAATAGATTATTTAGTATCTTTAGGACATACTAAGATAGGATTTTTTAGTGCTTATTTAGATTCTATGGTAGCATCTGAAAGATATGAGGCATTTTTAAAAGCTATGAAAAATAATAATTTAGAAGTTGATGAAAGTATTATTAGCTTTGGATATTATGGAATAGATTCTGCAAAATACCATATACCTAAAATAGTTAAAAATAAACCAACTGCTATACTTTGTGGAAGTGATTCAATGGCCTATGGTGCTATAAAAGTATGCCAAGAAATGGGTATAAACGTTCCTGAAGATATTAGTATACTTGGTTTTGATGATATAGATATATGTAAAAAATCTAACCCTACTATAACAACTATAAGACAAAATAGACTAGAAATAGGAAAATGTGCTTATATATCTTTAGAAGGTATTATGCGTAATGTTTGTATAAACAAAACTACTTTAAGACCAAAACTAATGAAAAGAAAATCTGTAAAAAATTTAAATTAATAGGAGGAATTATGTCTATATTTAGCAATTTTTTTAAATTTAATAAAAATATACAAATAGATGATGTTATATATTGGCAAAATATTACTTATGCTATTTTAACAACTTGTAATAATTATAATATTAAAATTGTTGGAGGTTGTAAAAAAACAACTATAAATACAAAAGTAACTCAAAAATTATTAATTGAATGGTGGAGTATTAATAATAGACAAGATTTACTTAATATGATTGAAAAATTAAAAAATGGATTACATAATAATTTTTTTCTAGAAAATATAAATGAAGTTAATATACCATATTATAGAACAAAAGAAGAATTTGTTTTAAATGAATTTAAAAATTTTAAACAAGAAGCTCACCCTTTTTTAACTATGTTATATGATGTTTATAATAAAAATATAAATTATAAAAATACCCCTATTATAGGGTGGGATTTATCTCGTGCAGTTTATCTTGCTCATGCTGGTTATGTTTGTGGTTATGTTACATATGAAGAGGCTTTAGATATGGGGTTAGAAATTTGTAAAACATTACAAAATAGATTTAACAGTTGGGAACAAATGATTTTTAATTATTTAGATGGTTACCAATTTTGGAGCAATGAATTACTTTCTAATCCATCATCACAAGCTCAACAACGTCTAAAAGTTTATAACAGTTTAAAAAATAAAAAAGATAGTCCCTATAACTTACAATGGTATTTACCTTTACATAAAACTTGGTAATTTCTTATATCTAAAATAAACTAAAAGGAGTGTAGACTTTATCTACACTCTTTTTAAAAATATAAATTTACTTTTTTAATTTAAATAACAAATATGCACTAATAAATACTAAAATTATTATAATAGTATATAAAAATTTAATATAATTATATATAGGGTAATTTGTATAAGTTATTTTATATTCTGGTATAAAATCTTTTAAATTTTTAAATTTAACATAGGGGAAACTTATAATCAACTTAGTATATTTATTTTTATTTTTTAATTGTCCTGAATAACTTTCCATATTATCAAAAGATGCTCTAAGTTCAAATTTATCTACTTCTTGCCATAATTGATTTTCTTTATCTTTTCCTAAAACTAAACATTCTACAGGGCTTATATAAGCTAAATTTGTAATTACTTTAATTGTATCTTGTTTATATAATTTTATATTTTAGGAAATTCTATTGTTATAAAACTATAACTCTTGTTTTCATTATTTTCAACATACTTAAAACTATATACATTTGCTTTTATTTCATTAATAGGATTACCTATACCATTTTTATTAACTTGTATAAAATCAAAATTATATTTTGAATTTATAAAAGTTAAATCATCAGTTATTTTTTCATTAATATATTGTTTTGTTATATCATCTAAAAATAAATTATCTATTTGTTCTGCATTTATAGGGACTAAATTTAAAATAATAAAAATAAATATAAAAATTAAAATATTAAGTAATCTTTTCATAAAATTACCCCTTTATTTTTTATTATAATACAATAAATTTTTAAATTCAATAATTATTTGTAACTTTCAATATTAATTGAATTGCAAAAAACAAAGTTTTAATTACTATAAATAAAAATCTAATATTAACAATAAAACAAGGTATATATAATAATACTATCAACAAAATTAATTTTATTTTATCACTATTAGTTGGGTTATTTTTAAAGCAATAAATACACCTTTTAAATTGTAAAATACATATTATTACTGAAATAAGTGCTAAAAGACTTATAAAAATATAAAGTTTTATAAGTTTCTCGCCATACATATTCATATAACTTAAATTCATAAAGAATTGGAATATATTAAAATTAGAAATATCAAAATTATTTGAATATTTTTCATAAAAGTCAGTTATATATTCTTTATAAAAAATATAAGCTTTAAAATACAAATAAAAATAAGGAACTTGTAAAATAACCAATATTAAGTTAAAAATAATAAACTTTTTCCTCATAATAAATACTCCTTTCAAAAAAGGGTATAGACTTTTTTCTATACCCTTAACATTATTACTTTTATTTTGCTACTATATTAACTATTCTACCAGGAACATAAATTTCTTTAACAATAGTTAATCCATCTAATTTATCTGCTAATTCACTTTTAGCTTTAGCTAAAACATCATCTTTATTAGCATCTGCTTCTATTTTAAGATTTCCTTTAACTTTACCATTAATTTGTAAAGCTATTTCTATTGTACTATCTTTCATTTTTTCTTCATCATAAGTACACCAGCTATTTTTAAATACACTTTCTGTATGTCCTAACATTTGCCATAATTCTTCACAAATATGAGGTGTAAATGGTGCTAAAAGTATAATCATAGTTTCTAGTGTATCTTTATCTACACCACCAATATTTTTAGCCTCTGCTACTATTTTATTTGTAAATTCCATAAAACCAGAAACAACTGTATTCATAGTTAAAGCTTCTAAACGGCTAGTTATTTCATATACCATTTTATGACGAAGTTTTACCATTTCATCACTAGGTGTTACTATTTTATCTTTATAATCATCTACAAATTTCCATACTTTATTTAAGTATCTAAATGTACCATCTATACCACTATCGTCCCACTCTGAATCTATTTCTGGAGGCCCTACAAAAAGCTCATATAATCTTAAAGAATCACAACCATATTTTTTTACAAGTTCATCTGGAGAAACAACATTTCCTTTTGATTTACTCATTTTAGCACCATCTTTAGTAATCATACCTTGATTAAAAAGGTGTAAAAATGGTTCATCAAAATCTACTACACCAATATCTTTTAAAAATTTAGTATAAAATCTAGCATATAAAAGGTGAAGTACAGCGTGTTCAATACCACCTACATACATATCAACTGGTAACCATTTTTTAAGTGCTTCTTTACTTGCAAGTTCTTTATCATTGTTCACATCACAATATCTAAGGAAATACCAAGAAGAACCAGCCCATTGAGGCATTGTATTAGTTTCTCTTTTCGCACTACCACCACATTTAGGACAAGTTGTATTTACCCACTCTTCTATAGCTGCAAGAGGTGATTCTCCTGTGCTAGTTGGTTGATATGATGAAACATTAGGTAATTCTACTGGTAAATCTTCTTCTTTAACTCCTACTATACCACATTTATCACAATGTACTAAAGGTATAGGCTCACCCCAGTAACGTTGTCTTGAAAATACCCAGTCTCTAAGTTTATAATTTATTGTCTTTTTACCAATTCCTTTTTCTTCTAAAAATGATGCTATAAGTTCTTTAGCCTCTGAAGATTTTACACCATCAAATTTATCAGAATTAACCATAACACCTTCTTCTGTAAAAGCTTCTTCCATAGTTTCTTTTAAATCTTCATCTGCTTTTTTAATAACTTGTACTATTGGTAAATCAAATTTTTTAGCAAAGGCAAAGTCTCTTTCATCATGTGCTGGTACACACATAATAGCACCTGTACCATAATCTGCAAGTACATAATCTGAAATCCAAATAGGTAACTTTTTATTATTTAATGGATTTATACCATAAGCACCTGTAAATACACCTGTTTTTTCTCTTTCTGTCATTCTATCAATAGAAGATTTTGTACTAGCTTCAAATATATATTGCTCTACTACCTCTTTTTGCTCATCTGTTACAATATCTTTTATAATATTATGTTCTGGAGCTAATACCATAAAACAAGCACCATATAAAGTGTCTGGTCTTGTTGTAAATACTTTTATTTTTTCTTCTTTACCATCTACTGTAAAGTCTATTTCTGCACCATAACTTTTTCCTATCCAGTCTGACTGCATTTTTTTAACTTTTTCTGGCCAATCAAGTTGGTCTAAATCATTTAAAAGTCTTTCAGCATAATTTGTTATTTTAAGCATCCATTGACGTAAATTTTTCTTAGTAACTTGTGAGCCACATCTATCACACTCTCCATTTGTAGCCTCTTCATTAGCTAAAACCGCTTTACAACTAGGACACCAATTTAAAGGCATTTCTTTTTCATAAGCAAGACCATTTTCAAACATTTTTAAAAATATCCATTGAGTCCATTTATAATAATTAGGGTCTGTTGTATTTATTTCTTTATCCCAATCATAAATTGCACTTATTTCTTTTAATTGTCTTTTAACATTAGCTATACTTTGTTCTGTTGCAACTGAAGGGTGTGTTCCTGTTTTTATTGCATAGTTTTCAGCTGGTAAACCAAATGCATCCCAACCCATAGGGTGTAACACTTCATAACCTTGTAAAACTTTATATCTACTTATTACATCACTAAGTACATATCCTCTCCAATGTCCAACATGTAAACCATTACCAGATGGATATGGAAACATATCTAAACAATAATATTTAGGTTTATTTGTATTAGTAGGATTTATAGGATTTTCTTCCCAAATTTTACGCCATTTTTTTTCAAGGCTATTAAAATCATATCTATTCATAAATTACCTCCAAAATATATAAATATAGCCCCTTATCTCTTTTAAAAGTAAAATAACTTTTAAAAATATAGAGACGAAAGGGGCTTTTCCGTGGTACCACTCTATTTCGTAAAAGGTAAAAACCTAAAATTTACGCACTTTAAGTCTATAACGGTGACAACCGAAAACACCTACTATTATTTTCAGCGTTTCTGCTCTAAGGTGAGTTGGGCAAAAAGTAATATTGACTTACACCAACCGTCAACTCTCTAAAAATACTTATTTTGCTTACTATTCCTTTTCTTAGCATTTTTATAATATACAAATATTTATACCACAATTTTAATATTATTTCAAGTATTAATTTATATTTTATTTATCTTTAAATTCATTTAATGGTTTACCTTCACTTGTTTTCCAATCTATCCAACCATTAGAGCTTGTACCTAATATAAATCTAGATGCTTCACTAGGAGAATTAAAAACATAATCTTTAACAAATAAATAAGTTTCACTTTCTTCAATAATAACTTTTTGTTCTAATAAATCAGATACTATTTTAGGATTTTCTTTTTCTGCTCTATTAAAAAGCTCCTTACTTGCTTTGCTATCTTTAAAAACTTTAAATTTATTATTTTTATCTAATTTTATGCCTCTAGCATTACCCCTTTTACCTTTACAATAAAAGATTATATCATCAATATTAATTATATCTTCCTCTGCATAAGGTTTTTTCCAAATATTTATTATATATTCAAAAATTATATCTAATCTTTCATCTAATTTACTAGTATTCCATTCATTTTGTTCAGAAATCCATTTATTTAATAAAAATTTACTATCTTTATATCCAAATTCTTTTAAATCTCTTTTTTCAATAAAACTTCTATTACCTAAATTAGAATTACTACCTGTTAAAGTAATATTAGCTATTGTATGTTTTAATGTTTCCATTTTCTCATATTCAACACTTATTAATGCATCTTTCCATTTATTATTAGGTTTTTGTGGAAATATATGCTCAAGTGTTATATTTGTAGAATTAAAATCTATTTTTTCATTGTGATTTTCATTTTCTATTCTTTCAAAAATATACATTAATTTTTCAGGAGCTTCTTTATAAATTGGGTTTATTTTTAAGTTTTCTTTTAAATCTTTATCATTTGGAAATTTTTGATTTATTAAGTATATTTCTATTGAATTATAATAATTGTTTTTATCTATTTTATAGTATAAGTTCATAAAAGTTGAATTTAGTTCATTAGTTTTTTCTTTGCAAATATATCTTCTTAATAAATAACTTTGTAATAATTCTAATATATCTATAAAAACTTTTTCACTAATAACATTTTCTTTATAATCCATATATATACCAATTAAAAATGGATTAATAACTTTATAATCTAATATTTTTAAATATCTTAAATGTTTTGATATATTTTTATTTTGTTCTTTACTAGGATTTAAAATGTTTCCATATAAACGAGAATACTTTTCTATAATATTTATTTCTTGTTCTAATTCTATTTTAGATTTATTTTCATATCTAGTTTTAAATTCTTCAAAAACTTTACTTTTAACGGGTATTTTACCAAATTTAAAAGTTAAAAAATCTCTAATAAAGTCAGATAATTTTGTAACATATTTATTTTTTTCTATTGTTTTACAATTATCTTCCATAAGAATCCAACAGTCTTCATAAATTCTATTTTGTGCTTCTTTATTTAAATCCATCAATATAAAGTTTCTTATTAAATCTGCTTGTGACAAATCTAAACCAGTAGAATTTAAACTTTCAAATATTCTTTGAGGGTCGTCTTTTCCGTTCTCAAGAGCAATATCAACATATATAAGACTATTAATACCTTGTATTAAATTATATGCTTTATCTACTGTATCTATATTATTATAAAATAAATTATAATTTTTATATATGTTACTTTCTTTTTCTATTGTATTTAAAAACTCTATTTCTTTGTGCATTATTTTTTTTAGTATATTAAAATTATTGCCTGGTAACATTAATTTTAATTTATCTTTACTTTCCATATATTCATCTATTAAATATCTTTTATAAATCATATCTCTTTTATTTTCATCATTAAATTCATCTAATCTATGATATAAAGCAATTAATAGTAATGTTATAGTTGTTAATCTTTGTTGTCCATCAATTATACTAAATTCTTTTTTTCCTGTACAATAAACCCCTTCATGTAAATAAACTATACTTCCTATAAAATGAGAAGTTAAAGATTGATTTTTATGTATATTTTCTATATCTTTTAATAAAGTTTTACATTGTTTTTCTTCCCAATTATAATCCCTTTGATAAACAGGTATAGAAAATTGTGTATTTTGATTTCCAAATAATTCTAAAATTTGTCGCTGTTTAGCTTCCATAATATATTTTCATCTCCAATATTTAATTTTCCTCTATATTAATATAACTAAATAATACTAAAATTTACACAAAAAGTCAAATATACATAATAAAACTAAATTTATTTGTATATTTGACAAAAATTATTTATTGTATACCATAACTATTAGTAACAGGGTCTAAAAATAAATTTATCCTTGGAGGATTAACAGTAAAATATATCATTAAAAATACAATTATAAATATAATTAAAAATCCTATATAATTATATTTTTCACTATATAAAAGTTGAGTTTGTAACATTTTATAACTAAAATAATATGCAATAAATACACCTAATATAAAAGTACCTATATCTAATACTAAATAATTATTTCCTATAATACCAGTATAAGTATAAAAAGATGCTACTATAGTAACCATTCCTAATAATATAGAAAATGCTTTTACTATTATAAAATTATCTAATTCTTTTCCATAAATAAAATATTCTATTATAGAAAATACTACAATAGGTGTAATTAATAGTTTTAAATGTTCCCAAGTACTTTCATTAATAGCACTAAAATAACCTACTACTATATTTTTGTTTGAAAATTCATATGTAAAATGTAATAAACTACCTATAATTACTGTAAATATAAAACCTATTATATGATATTTTTTTAGTTCCATAAAATCACCTCTTACACATTATTTTTATATAATATGTACAAGTAAACTTTATTATACTAAAATTTTACCTTTTTATTATAATATCTTTTATTTCTTTTATTAATATTAAAATAGGTGCTATAAATAAAAATATATCTGCTAAATTAAATACAGGAGCTTTTTTATATTTTATATAAATAAAATCTGTTATATTTTTATTTTTTATTCTATCTAAAAAATTTCCTATTGCTCCACCAAGTGCAAAAGAAAAAGCTAATTTTTTAAGTTTAGAATTTTCCTTAAAAGCACTATAAAATAAAATAGTTACTAACAATAAACAAATAGATACTATTATATATATTAATTTTTTAGAATTTTTTAAAAATCCATATGCTAAACCTTCATTTTTTATATGACAAATATAAATTTTATCTTTATAAATACTTACATCTTCATTTAACTTATATTTTTTCTTTATATATGCTTTTGAGCCTAAATCTAATAAAATTAACAATATTATAATAATAAAATAAATCATTTTCATACCTCCTAAATTTACTATATTATAACATATATTTAATTAAAAATATAATTTTTAATTAATTTATTAAAAAATTTAATTTTATTGTTGTATTAATTTTAAAAATATATTATAATTATATTACAAAAAATAAATGTTTTTTTGAAGGGAGATAATAAAATGGCTTTAGTAACTACTAAGGAAATGTTTAAAAAAGCTTTCGAAGGTCAATATGCTATCGGTGCTTTTAATATTAACAATATGGAAATTATTCAAGGGGTTGTAAATGCAGCTGCAAAACTTAATTCTGCTGTTATTTTACAAGTTTCTAAAAGTGCTTTAGCATATGCAGGTCCTAAATATTTAATGGCTATGGTTAATGCTGCTATTGAAGAAACTGGTATTGACATTGCTGTACATTTAGACCATGGTCCAGATTTAGAAACAATTAAAAAAGTTATAGATGCTGGCTTCACTTCTGTTATGTTTGATGGTTCTCATTATGAATATGAAGAAAATGTAGCTAAAACTAAAGAAGTTGTAGATTATGCACACTCTAAAGGTGTTGTAGTTGAAGCTGAACTTGGTGTACTTGCTGGTGTTGAAGATGAAGTTAACGTTGATGCAGAACACGCTACTTATACAGACCCTGATCAAGCTGTTGATTTTATCAAAAGAACTGGTGTTGACTCTTTAGCTATTGCTATTGGTACAAGCCACGGTGCTTATAAATTCAAAGGTGAAGCTAAATTAAGATTTGATATTCTTGAAAACATTACAGCTAAATTAGAAGAATCTGGTATACATAACTTCCCTATCGTTTTACATGGTGCTTCTTCAGTTGACCAAAATTGTGTAAAAATGTGTAATGAGTTTGGTGGTAAAATTGACGGTGCTAGTGGTATTCCTAACGAAATGTTAAGAAAAGCTTCTAGTATGGCTGTATGTAAAATCAATATGGATACAGATTTAAGACTTGCTATGACTGCAGGTATTAGAAAATTCTTTGGTGAAAATCCAGCTGCTTTTGACCCTAGAGGTTATTTAGGAGCTAGTAGAGAGCTTATTCAAAAATTAGTAGAAGATAAAATTGAAAATGTTTTAGGTTCTAAAGATTCTATGAAATAATTTTTATTATCTTTAATTTTACCCTTACCTTTTCAGGTAAGGGTTTTTTATTTACTATTTTTTTGTTTATTTTCTATATAACTAATAAATGGATATGGATTAATCCAAAGTTCATCTTTAGTTAATTTTGTTTCTACTTCTATACCTAAATGTAAATGTACTTCAAAATTTCCTTTTGTGCCTTCAACTTTACTATAACCTGTATTACCCATATAACCTATTATATCACCTGCTACTACTTCTTTTCCCTTTTGTATACCTTCTTCAAATTTATCTAAATGAGCATAATAATAATAATTTCCACTTTCAGATTTTATACCTACTCTATAACCTCCTTTTTCATTCCAACCTATATTTTGTATAATTCCATTTGTCATACTTATTATAGGTATTCTACCAATTATATTTTCTTTATCCATAATATCTGTACCAGTATGTATTCTTTTACCACCATATGTTCTTTCTGCTCCATAGCTATCCCCATATATATAATTATTACTATATTCTAAAGAAATAGGAAAAGTTTGTATTTCTTCTAATATATTCTTAATTAAACTATAATATGGTTCTACACTTTTTTTACTATATTTATTTTTTATATTATCATAATTCATAATAAAATTTTGTTCTATATTAGATATATCTATATTTTTATCATTAAAAAAATTATTTTCTATTGCATAATATGTAAGTAATTGAGAAAATTCTATATTATATTTATTTGCAATTTCTTCTAATTTCATAATATTGTCTGATGATATTTTAAAATATGCTACATTTTCTAATGAAATATCTAATTTATCTTTATCAAAACTATTTATAAACAATATTAACAAAATAACTAAAGGAATAATTAATATTATATATTTTAATATTTTATAATCATTTTTATATTTTTTACTTTTTTTATAATATAAGCTTTTTTTCATTTATATCCCACCTATAAAAGATTATAAAATATATATATTTTTAAATATAATTAGTATTACAAAAAATATAATTCATTTATTAATTTTGATAATTTTGTAACTTCTATTTGTCCTGGTGCTGAAAATTTACTAGCTACTGCAAATGTTATAGCTGAACCAAACATACCACCTATAACCCTACTTATACTTCCTATTTGTCCCATAGATATTGTTATAAGTGGAACTTTAGCATAATTTAAAATCATTTCATTAGTAGCACAAATAAGCTCTAAAACATCTTGTTTATTTTTAGGCATAACTGCTATTTTTAATAAATCAACATTTAATTGTTGCATTTCACATAATATTTTAATTATATCTTCTTTTTTTGGTGTTTCATTAAAATTATGATTAGATATAATAATTTTTACATTATTTTTTCTTGCTTCTAAAATAATGTTATTTATTATATCTTTATTTAATAAAAATTCAATGTCTATTAAATCAATATAACCTGTTTTTATAGCCTCTATATTTAAGTTTTTATAATATTCTATATCAATATTTTTTTGTCCACCCTCTTTAAAAGTTCTAAAAGTAAAAATAATAGGTATATTTTTTAAATTTTCTATCAATACTTTTAATAAATTTTTTACACTTTCTATATTTTCAACATTTTTATAATAATCTATTCTAATTTCTACTAAATCAAATTTTTTATTTTGTAATTGTTGTAATATACCAAAAACTTCACTATCTTCTTCTATAATTAAAGGTACACATATTTTAGGTAAATCTTTACCTATTTTTATATTTTTAACTTCAACATAATTTCCCATAAATTACTCCTTAATAATTATTAAAAAGGTGTAGATAATTCTACACCTTTTACTAATATTTTATTGTTGTTCTATAATATTGTAATTTTCATCTGTATTATACCAACCAGTTATTTTCCATTTATCATTTTCTAATTTTAAATGATAAATATAATAATATTTTTGGAATAAACTATCTATTTTATCAACTTTAACATAAGCTAATGTATTATCCATTTGGTCATAACTAGCAGACTTAATTTCTACACTAGTAATTTTTACTTTATTATTTTTTAAATTTTCAATACTATATAAAACTTCATTAACTTGTTCTTCAAAAGGATTACTAGCTAATAAATCCTCAAATAATAATATTCTTTGTTTATCTAATATATTAGGTACTATTGTTAAATCTTTTATTTTATTACCATATAATAGTTTATAAGCCTCTGTATACTTATTAACAACTTCTTCTGGTGTTTTAGGGTAATTTTCTTCACTTATACTCATAATATTATTATATAAATTTTGAGCCCCAACACTATCTTCTTTATAAAAATATTTAGAAGTTCCTTCAGACTTTAAGAAAGAAATTGCTAAAAATGCTCCTATTATAAATAATACTAAAACTATAAATAACATACCTATTATATTATTTCCTTTTTTATTATTATTTCTTTTAGAAGAATTTTCTTCAATGTTTCTTTGAGGGTCTTTATTCCTTTGACTTCTAGGTTTAATATTATTTGTTTGTCTTACAGTAGAAACACCATCAATACTATTTAATTTATTTAAAGTTGGTGTTGTACCACTATTAACTACTTTATTTGTTACTTGTCTATTTGTACTTACAGTCTTATTTATTGTTTGTTTACTTATATTTGTTGTTTTTTTTGTGTTATCTTCACTTGACATAATATCAACCCCTATTCTATAACACTTTTTATAATATTCCATAAATTTTCTCTACCATCTTTTGTTTCACTAGAAAATGGCACTAATATATCTTCTTTATTAAGTCCTAAACTTTTACTTATAATAGAAATATGTTTATTTAATTGACTTCTTTTAAGCTTATCACTTTTTGTAGTTACTATTATTATTTTATAGCCATAATGTTTTAACCATTCATACATCATTTTATCATTAGCCCCTGGTTCGTGTCTTATGTCTATAAGTAAAATAATAGACTTTAATTGTTCTCTTTCTAATAAATATTCTTCTATCATTTTACCCCATTTATCTATTTCAGATTTTGATGCTTTAGCATATCCATAACCTGGTAAATCGACAAAATGTACTATATTTTCTACATTATAAAAATTTATAGTTCTTGTTTTTCCTGGATTTTGACTTGTTCTAGCTAAAGACTTTCTATTTACCATACAATTTATAAGCGATGATTTACCTACATTAGATTTACCTACAAAAGCAACTTCTGGTAAATCACTATTAGGGTATTGGTCTTTTCTTCCACAAACTGCTGTTAATTCTACATTATTTACATTCATAAAAGTTCTCCTTAATTTAATATAGCTTTCTCTAAAACTGTTTCTATATGTTTAGCTGTAATTATTTCTACACCCTCTTTAACATATTTAGGCATTTCTTCTAAATCTACCTTATTATCTTCTGGTATAATAACTGTTTTTATACCTATTCTTTTAGCTGCTAATATTTTTTCTTTAAGTCCACCTATTGGTAAAACATTTCCTCTTAATGTTATTTCACCTGTCATAGCTACATTTTTATCTACTTTCTTATTTGTTAAAGCTGATATAATAGCTGTTGTCATAGTTATACCAGCAGAAGGTCCATCTTTAGGTGTAGCTCCTTCGGGTATATGTATGTGTATGTCATTTGTTTTATAAAAGTTCTTTGTTAAATTATATTTTTTATAATTAGCTCTAACATAACTAATAGCTGCTTGTGATGATTCTTTCATAACTGTTCCAACATTACCTGTTATAGATATTTTACCACCACCTTCCATAACAGCAACTTCTATATTAAGTGCAGTACCTCCTACACTTGTCCAAGCAAGCCCTGTAACACAACCTACCATATCTTTTTTATTTCCAGTTTCTTTTTTATATTTAGGTGCTCCTAAAAAATCTTTTAAGTTTATATTAGTTATATTTACATTTTCACTATTATCTTCTAACCTTAATTTAACAGTTTTTCTACATATTTTAGCTATATTTCTTTCTAATTGTCTTACACCTGTTTCTCTTGTATATTCTGTTATTATTTTTTTAATAATAGTTTTTCCTATTTTTAAATTAGATTTACATAAATTATGTAATTCTAGTTGTTTAGGTAACAAAAATTTATTTGCTATTATTTCTTTTTCTTCTGTTGTATAACTAGATAATTGTATAATTTCCAATCTATCTCTTAATGGTGCTGGTATTTTTGATATATCATTAGCTGTACAAATAAAAAATACTTTTGAAATGTCAAATGGAATTTCTAAATAGTTGTCTTTAAACTCTTTATTTTGTTCCTTATCTAATACTTCTAATAATGCAGCTGCTGGGTCTCCTCTAAAGTCTTTAGAAATTTTATCTATTTCATCTAATAAAATTAAGGGATTATTAGTTTTTGTTTCATTTATAGCCTTTATTATTCTACCTGCCATAGCTCCTATATATGTTTTTCTATGACCTCTTATTTCTGCTTCATCTCTTAAACCACCTAAAGCTAACCTTGTATATTTTATATTCAAAGCATTAGCTATACTTTTAGCTATAGACGTTTTTCCTACTCCTGGAGGTCCTAAAAGACAAATTATAGGGCTATTTATATTTTCTGCCCATTGTGTAACTGCTATATGTTCAACTATCCTTTCTTTTACATCTTCTAAACCAAAATGGTCTTGTTCTAAATGTTTTTCTATATATAAAATATTTTTATTTACTTCTGATGACTGTTGCCAAGGTAAATTTATAGCAAAATTTATATAGTCATTACATACTGTATATTCTGGGGAAGAATTTTGTATTTTAGATAATCTATTTATCTCTTTTTCTAATTTTTCTTTAACATAAATAGGAATTTCTTTTTGTTTTAATATCTCTTTATAATTATCTACATCATTATCATTACTACTTGGGTCTAATTCTTTTCTTATTATTTTTAATTGTTCTTTTAAATAGTATTCTCTTTGTGTTTTATCTATATTAGCCCTTGTTTTTGATGCTATTGTTGCTTGTATTTCAACTATTTTTATTTTTTTTGATAATGCTTTAATAAAATTTTCTAATTGATTTTTAAAAGAAGTTTCATTTATAATAGTTAATTTATCTTCTGTATCTAAATCTATTATATTTATTAAAGAAATAAATAAATTTTCTATATCATTATTAGATAATATATCCATTATTACATCTGGCATAAAATTATTTTTTATTTTAGCATATTCTGCAAATGTATCTTTTAAAATTTCTAAAAATGCTATTTTTTCTTCTTCTGTTAAATTATTTTCATTTTCTAAAACTTCTAACTCTGCTTTAAAATATGGACTTTTTTGTACTATCTCTTTTATTTTACAAATTTTTATACCTTCAACAACTATTCTCGTTATCGCTGACATAAATTCATTTTGTTTTTTTATTTTAACTAATGTTCCTATATCATTAAATTTATTACTACCTTTTTCTAAAACTAAAAATATTTCTTTATTTTCTTCTTCTAAAATACTTTCTAAAGCATATATAGATTTCTTTTTAGAAATATCTAGTGTAGCAGTCTCTCCTTTTAATATAACCATATCTTTTATTGCTATTAATGGTAATATTATATAATTATCATTCATTAATCTCACCTATTCTAAATATAATTTTTATACATTAAAATATATATATATTATTTACCTATAAGTTAAGTTTGTCAATAGTTATTTAAAAATATTGTATTAAATATTTGAAATATGGTAAATTTTATTGTATAATTTAACTTTAAGGAAATTTTTATATATTAAATTTTTGAAATTCAAAAGGGAGGTAGATTATGGAAAATCTAATAGAAATTTTAAAGGCTATATTTTTAGGTATAGTTGAAGGTATAACAGAATGGTTACCTATTAGCAGTACTGGTCATATGATTTTAGTAGATGAGTTTTTAAAACTTAATTTAAGTGATAAATTTAAGTCTATGTTTTTTGTAGTTATTCAACTAGGGGCTATATTAGCTGTTATATTTATATATTTTAATAAATTAAATCCTTTTGCACCTACTAAGAGTAAAAGAGAAAAACATCAAACATTTATACTTTGGTTTAAAGTTATATTTGCTTGTATACCTGCTGGTGTTATTGGTCTTTTATTTGATGATAAAATAGACGCTTTATTTTACAATTATCAAACAGTATCAGCTATGTTAATTGTATATGGTATATTATTTATATATATAGAAAATACACATAAAGATAAAGCTTTTAAAATAAATACTTTAAATTCTCTTTCTTATAAAACTGCTTTTATGATTGGTTTATTCCAAGTTTTAGCTTTAATACCTGGTACTTCTCGTTCTGGTGCTACTATAGTAGGTGCTATGCTTATTGGTACATCTAGAATAGTTGCTACAGAGTTTACTTTCTTTTTAGCTATACCTGTTATGCTTGGTGCTAGTTTGTTAAAAATTATAAAGTTTGGTTTTGAATGGCAACCTCTTGAAATTCAAGTTTTATTAGTTGGTTGTATTGTTTCTTTTGTAATTTCTATATTTGCAATTAAATTTTTAGTAAATTATATAAAAAGAAACGATTTTAAAGCATTTGGATATTATAGAATTGTACTTGGTATATTAGTTTTAGCTTATTTCTTTATATCTAAGTAAAATTATAATAATAATTATATAAAAACTGGGAAAAATAATATTATAAATTTATTAAAGGAGTTAACAAAATGAAAAAATTTATAATATTTTTCCTAGTCTTTTTTATTTTGTCTACTAATATGGCCTTTGCAAATACCCTTGATTTAGATGCACAAGGGGCTATATTAATGGATTTTAAAACTGGTCGTATTTTATACGCTAAAAATGAAAATACACCTCTTGCAATGGCTAGTACAACTAAAATAATGACTGCTATATTAGCAATAGAAAATGGTAATTTAGATGATATTGTAAAGGTTAGTAAAAATGCAACAAAAGCTCCTCCTGTAAAAATGAATTTAAAAGAAAATGAAGAAATAAAACTAAAAGATTTACTATATGCTTTAATGTTAGAATCTTCAAATGATGCTGCTGTTGCAATAGCTGAACATATAGGAAATACAGTAGATAATTTTTGTAATATGATGACAGAAAAAGCTAAAGAAGTAGGAGCTAAAGACACTATTTTTAGAACACCTAATGGACTTGACTCTTTAGACCACCATTCTACAGCTTATGATATGGCCTTTATCACTAGATATGCATTAAATAATCAGCAATTTATTGATATTATTAACACAAAAGAAGCTTCTTTTAAAACTAATAAATCTACTTATAATATGATAAATAAAAATAGACTTTTATCTGAATTTGAAGGAGCTAATGGTGTGAAAACTGGTTATACTGGTAAAGCTGGACATTGTTTTGTAGGTTCTGCTACACAAAATGATATGACACTTATTTCTGTTGTATTAGCTAGTGGTTGGGGAGAAAAAGGAAAAAAACAAAAATGGATAGATACTAAAACTTTATTAAATTATGGTTTTAATAATTTTAATTATGAAAAGATATTAACTCAAAATGATTGTTTAGATACTATAAATGTCGTAAAAGGTGAAGTTGATACTATACCCCTATACTATGAAAATGATATAATCTTACCTATATCTAAAGAAGAAAAAGAAAATATATCTGTAAAACTTGATTATATAAAAACTTTAGATGCTCCTATAAAAGCAAATGAAAAAGTTGGTATAGCTAATATATATATTAATGATAGTCTTGTGGCACAAACTAATATATTAACTAAAGAAAATGTTGAAAAGAAATCTTTTTATTCTTATATAAATAATATCTTTAAAAATTGGATTAATATCTTAAATTAAATTTTTAATTATATTTTTTCTAAAATAATAAAAAAGTAGTTTAAAATTTTAAACTACTTTTTTATTATTATTAAGCTTCATCTAAAAATACTCTATAACCTTTTACTGCTTCATATATATCTGCTTTACTTGTTATTTCCCAAGGTGCATGCATACATAATACAGCTATACCACTATCTATAACTTGCATACCATAATTAGCAAGTATATAAGCTATTGTACCACCACCACCAAGGTCAACTTTACCAAGTTCAGCAGTTTGGAAAGCTACATCATTTTTATCCATAATATTTCTTAAGTGTGCAATATATTCTGGGTTTGCATCATTTGAACCACCTTTACCACCTGAACCTGTAAATTTGTTAAATACAAGCCCTTTAGCAAAATACGCTGAATTTTTCTTTTCATATGCACTTGCATATAATGGGTCATATGCTGCACTTACATCTGAAGATAACATTTTAGAATTTTCTAAAGCTCTTCTAAGTTTTAATTCAGAATATTGTCCCATTCTATCCATAAGCTCTGCTAAACTATTTTCAAAAAATTTACCATGCATACCAGTAGCACCAACACTACCTATCTCTTCTTTATCAACTAATATACAGCAAGCTGTTCTTTTAACTGGCTTATCTTCAAGCATAGCCATTAAAGAAGTAAATGCACATACTCTATCATCTTGACCATATGCCATTATCATACTTTTATCAATACCACATTCTCTTGCTTTACCAGCTGGCACTATTTCTAATTCTGCTGATAAAAAGTCTTCTTCTTCTATATCATATGTATCTTTTAAAAGTTTTAAGACATTAGCTTTTACTGCATCTTTTTCTTCATCTTTTAATGGTTTATTAGCTATTAAAAGGTCTAAATTTTCACCTTCTACAACAGTTCTTGCATTTTTGTCCATTTGTTCTCTAGATAAATGTGCTAATAAGTCTGTAATAACAAATACTGGGTCTTCATCTTTTTCACCAATATTTATATTAACTTTTGTACCATCTTTTTTTACAATAACTCCATGTAATGCTAAAGGAGTTGCTACCCATTGATATTTTTTAATACCACCATAATAATGTGTATCTAAAAATGCAAGTTCACTATCTTCATATAATGGATTTTGTTTAACATCTATACGAGGTGAATCTATATGAGCTCCTAATATATTCATACCATTTTCTATATTTTCTTCACCTATTTGATATAATATTATAGCTTTATCCATACATACTGTATATACTTTGTCACCATTTTTAACTGTTTCATTATTTTTTATTATATCTTTTAAATTTTTATAACCTGCTTTTTTAGCTAAATCTATTGTAAGCTCTACACATTCTCTTTCTGTTTTTCCTAAATCAAGCATTTCTCTATATGTAGAGTTAATTTTTTCAAGTTCTTTTAATTGTTCTTCGTTATAAACTTTCCAACGATTTTCCCTTTTCATTAAAATCACACACCTTTTAAAAATTATTAAAACAATATAATAAATATATCATTTTAATAATTTTATCAATAAATACATATTATGTCAATTCATAAAATTTAATTAATTCATTTTTATCTATAAAATTTATATTATTTTGTATATCATTTTCTTTTATATTATAACACAAAGATAAATATAAATTATTATTTTTTAAATTATAAATATTACTAATTAAATTTATATTTTTTTTAATTTCATTTATTGATATTTTAGAAAAGTCTAATTTTAACCCTATACCTAAATATTTACTATATGCTTCTTTTATATTCCAAATTTGTATTATATCTAAATCTATATCATTTTTATTTTTTATTTTATTTATTAAAGTATCTTTTATAATTCTATCTTCTTCTAAATCTACACCTATATTAGTATTAGATAAAGAACAAGTAACATAATTTTTACTATGACTTATATTAAAATATAGTTTATTATCTAAAAATATAGGTTTACCATTTTTATCTTTATAAATACTACTTATGTCTAATCTTTTATTATATTTATTATAATAAATATAACTTAATAATAAATATGATATTTTTGTTTCATCCTTAATGATATTATAATACTTTGGTACATTAATATTGTATTTTGATACATCAAATTTTTTTACTATATATGTATTAGTATGTTTCATTAATTTTCCTCTCTAAGTTTTGTTACTAACGCTGCTTGTTTTCTTCGTTCTTCTTTCATTTTAGCATAATGCTTTTTAGTTGTATTTATATTTGCGTGTCCTAATGCATCTGCAACCAGATAAATATCTTGTGTTTTTTCATAAAGGGCTGTACCATATGTACTTCTAAGTTTATGAGGTGATATATTTTTAAGAGGTGTTGCTATTTTAGAATATTTTTTGACTAAATTTTGTACTGTTCTTGTACTTATTCTTTTTCTTTGCATAGATAAAAATAATGCATTTTCATTACCTTCTATAGCTTTTATTTTCTCCCTTTCATCTAAATAACTATTAAGTGCATCATATACTTCATCACCAAAATATACAATACTTTCATTTCCACCTTTTCTTAAAATCTTTATACCCCTTTTAGTAAAGTCTATATCTTGAATATTTATTCCTACACATTCAGACACACGCATTCCAGTACCTAACAATAAACATACTATTGCAAAATCTCTTACTTTTGTATAATTATGATATAACTTTTGCTTTTGTGTAAGTTTAGTTCCATTTTCAACTTCATTTAATAATTTTATAACTTCATTTTTATCTAAATATATTATATTTTTTTGATGTATTTTAGGTGTTTCTATTAATTCAGCTGGATTAAATGATATTTCACCAACTTTATAAAAATATCTAAACATCCTTCTTATAGCACATAGTTTTCTAGCTTTACCATTTTCTTTATTTATACGATTTATAACAGTAATATTACCTAATTTTGTTATATTTTCTGTTTGATGATATGAAATGTAATCTAAAAATCTATCTATATCTTTATAAGTAACTTTTTCTAAATCTTCTGAATTTATATCTAAAATATTTTTATCTTTAAAATATCTTATATTCTCAGTTAAATATTTAAAAAATAACTTTAAATCATATGCATAATTTAATCTTGTTTTTATTGCTGTTGTTTGACTAATAGATATAAAAAAATCTGTACAAATATCTGGCAATTGTTTTAAAAGTTCTTTTAATCTATTTATATATTGTATTTCTAATTGATTATTATATTTCATAAATTAGTCCTTTCGATATAAAGAAATATTTACCATTAAAAATATACATAATAATAGTAAAAATTAACTAGCTTATGTTAAACATTAAATATAACACTTTTGTAGTATAATTTTTACTATTACTACCTATTATTTTAATATTCATTATCTAAAACTCTTATTTTAAATTTACTAACTATATCTATATAACATTTATCACATAAATCAAAACTATGTTTTTGTCCATCTAATTTAGAAAAATATCCCCAATTTTTATCAACAGATAAATATTCATAAAACTTCCCAAATTGATCTTTCTCTATCGCTTTACCACACATATTACAATATACTTCATATATTTCATCTTTTTCTGTTAGTATCTTTTTAGTCTTTCTCATTTTGCCACCCCCTAATTAAAAAGTTACATATATATTATACACTATAATAAGGGTCTATGTATACAGGTAAAATATGATATAAAACTATTAAATACCCAAAAATAAGCACTTCAATATGAAGTGCTTATTTTTAGTAAACTAACTAACAAATTCCCCTATTTAAACTAGGCATAAACATTAATAAAAATAAAATAAGAATAAATGAATCATTACCACAGCCACCCATAAATCCTGGACATAATACCATTAATAAAACTAAAATTAATAGTAAACTTTCGTTGTTACCTCCACCACAAAAACTATTTGTTGCATTAATAGGATTGTTCATAATAATTCTCCTTAAAATTAATTTATATTTTATTATATGATTATAAATTAACTTTTTTGCCTGTCCTTAACATTTTTTTATATTAATTTTAATAAATATTTATTTTTTTAAATTAAACATTAAAAAAGGAAGTTATATAACTTCCTTAAAATAAAAGGCGACACCCAGATTTGAACTGGGGATCAGGGAGTTGCAGTCCCATGCCTTACCGCTTGGCTATATCGCCATATAATGACCCGTAGGGGAATCGAACCCCTGTTTTAGCCGTGAAAGGGCCACGTCTTAAC
>ERZ1643246.698-NODE-698-length-41313-cov-11.394711_pt1 | contig 41313 bp, 28 predicted proteins | sample MGYA00579265_ERZ1643246 | MGnify/ENA primary metagenome ERZ1643246 (study PRJEB29033, sample SAMEA4952261) | chicken gut metagenome | biome: Broiler Chicken; feature: Gastrointestinal Tract; material: Caecum | place: Ireland | collected 2018 | study: Broiler... | reverse complement strand
ACGATCATTGGGTTTTACCTCCAACGTATGCCAGCGTCTCGCCGGGTGTCAGGCCGTAGCGTACACACTCCATGGCGGTAGTCAGCTTATTGATTTCCTCTTCTTTCAGGAAGAGGTAAGTGTTGATCGCGGCAATCGAATAGGGATTGCGCCTGCGGTCTATTGTGTACAGATGGTGCAGACAATCCGCATACATCTGCTCAATGGTAAGATTCTGACGGAAATTATAGTGGCACGCGTAATAGGTACGTGCAACTGCATTCTCAAATTCTTCCAGTCCCGGTGCGTCAACCATCTCTTTGACCTGATCGGTGGACAGCTTGTAATGGATCGGAATCAGAAGCAGATAGATGTCTGCCGGTTTCATATTATAATATTTTTTCGCCCGGTAGATCCACTGCAGGTTCAGAAGATCGATCTTGGAGCCGCGGTCCCGCATGAAGAGCTCGAGATCTGCTTTCTTTAAGACTTTTTTCTGCTCTTTCCATGTAGAAGTAAAATAGTACAGATCCAGAGTCAGATTATAGTCGTAAAGCGTGACATTCTGACTGTCTTTCAGTTTCCTGAGAGGAGCGTAATATTCTGTGCCTTTCAGGTTCTCGACCAGTTCATCCGTGGTACGCGATGTGATGAGCTTCTCAATGGAAATCTGGGAATAGCGGTCAAAAAAACCGCGTTTGTAATTCAGGTCAAAAGGCTGTTTATAATGATTGATCACAATGCGCAGACAATAATTTATCAGGTCAATCTCGTAACTTTTCAGGATCAGTTTCATAAACTGCCGCTGCTTCTGGCCGCAGAAGCGATATAGCTTTGTGTAATCGTGATAAAGCGACTGCGTCAGCACTTTCTCGATATTTCCGCGGTGGATCTGATCCTCGGTCAGTGTGTCGAGGACATCGGCATATGCCGTGTTCTTTTTCAGATAATCCGCGATCTCGGGTACACTTCCCAGATTGGCAATCTCGACAAACTGCTCTGGTTTCAGGAGTTTAGCTTCCATAGCCCGTACTTTTGTTACGATACCGCTGTATTCAAGTAAGTTTCCCATAGGCTACACCTCGGTGATACGTTTTAATATTTCGCGGGCGTATTCCGTGTGTTTTTCTTCATATTCCTTCTGGAGAGAGCGGATCAGGCCGGCGCTTGAATCGCTCTGGGTCTCCAGAATCTGTGAAGTCTTTTTTTCAAGATCCGCGCGGATCTCATTCAGACGGGCCGTGGTCTTCGCATCCAGTTCTTCGTCAAATGCTTTCTTTTTTTCATCATATTCCCGGTTCAGAACTTCTTTCTGATCTTCCGCGTGTTTGACGATCGCTGTAGCCGCATCCTCAATTTCCGTCAATTTGTTTACAATAGAGTCCATATAAAGCCTCCTGTTTGTAAGAAAATCATAATATACTTTATCATACACCATTTGGTGAAAAATGCAAGTTAAGAATTGTCAGCAAAGAGACATGAAAATACATGAGAAATACCGTTAAATTCCAACTACATTTTGACCTCTATCCGCACGCGTGTTATTATGGTAATGGCACGGAAAAGTGCCGGTATTAGTCTGGCAGATCAGGGGAGGATAATACATGAGGCTGAGAAATATACCAAGGGCGGAAGGTACGCTTCAGGCCCATAAAATAGTAATTAAAAGACCGGAAGACCAGAAAGGATGCTGGAAACAGGTATTTGGAAATAAACATCCCGTGAGAATCGAAGTCGGAACGGGGAAAGGCCGTTTTATTTTGAATATGGCGAAGGAAAATCCGGATATCAACTTTGTCGGGATCGAGAGATATTCAAGCGTGCTGCTGCGCGCAGTTGAGATGTATGATACAGATGAGTTCAAAGATCTGCAGAATGTCCGTTTTATCTGTATTGATGCGAGAAGGATTGAAGAGGTGTTCGGGCAGGATGAAGTGGACCGCATTTATCTGAACTTTTCCGATCCGTGGCCCAAGGCAAGGCACGCTAAAAGACGGCTGACATCGGTAGAATTTCTGGAGAGATACGAGAAAGTACTGGCGCCGTATGGCAGGCTTGAATTTAAAACGGACAATACAGAACTTTTTAATTTTTCGCTGGATCAGATGAGAGAAGCTGGATGGACACTTCAGAACTTCACCTATGATCTTCATCATAATGAAGAGATGAACCGAGGGAATATTATGACGGAATATGAGGAAAAATTTTCCCGGAAAGGAAATCCTATCAATAAGCTGATCGCGGTAAGAAAGGGATGAAAACACAGCCGATGTATACCGGCGGGACTTTGAATATATCCGGGAAGGCACATTCCTGTCTCAGGAGACATATAATAATTTATAACTTCTGAAAGGCAGGTGTATTATTTTGGGGAAAAAGCACTGGAAATACTGCGCCGGTGAAATGTTTTACTGCAGGCCATGGCTTAACCGCCGTATCTTGTGTATCCGGAATTCTATGATAGAAGTCTGTAAGATACTGAATTCGGACATCTGCCGCGGAAAAGGCAGAAAGAACCGGGAGGGCAGGTGCTGAGAATGGTTCAAAGAATCGATCTGGAGAGATTTGAGGCGGAAGTGCTGAAAAATCCCCTTCCTGTTCTTCTGGAAATTTACGCGCCGTGGTGTCCGCGCTGTGCGATGCTGGAGGATGTTGTAGAACAGTTCGCAATCGAACAGAAAGGCAGGATAAAAGTATTCCGGATGGATGAAGAGAAGGCGGAGCGTCTGATGATGCGGTATGGCATAAACCGGGTACCTGCCTTCCTTGCATTCAGAAATGGCCGGCTTACAGGAATTGCACAGGGTATAACAGAAAAAAAGACACTGGAAGAGCTGATCTGACGGTAACAAAAAACAAGATTTCCCATATCCCGATAAATAAAATGTAAAGAAAAAGGAAATTTCAATAAAAAAATGTAAAAAAATACTTGCATTTTTCAAAACAGTCGTTTATAATACTACATGCGCTGTTAATGAAGCACATAAGAGATGCGCGATTAGCTCAGCTGGCAGAGCACCTGACTCTTAATCAGGGTGTCCAGGGTTCGAACCCCTGATCGCGCACTTAAAAATCGCTGTTTTTGCAGACATGGTAGCTGTGGGGACGGCGGTTTTTTTGTGCCTGAAATGGCGGATTTGCGCGGCTTTCATGCTTGCTGAAGCAGAATTGACAGCAGAGGATATATAAATATACAGATATGAAGAGAGCTGATACACATTAGAGAAAGGTATCAGCTCATTTTTTATGTTTCATAGCCTGTATCAAGTTTTTTACAGCAATTTTTTCTTCTTCTGTCAGTCCTGAGAGGTCAATGCCTGTTGGAGATTCGAGTCCGAGAAGATAATCGGTGCTGACTTTGAAGAGTTTGACAATCTGTATTAAGCACGGCCGAAAAATTCCTTGATATGACCGGCGACAATTTTCATCAGCCTCTGCCGTGCTTCAACAGCTGCCCACGCCACATGCGGTGTGATAAACAGCCGGTTCTTATCATGTACACCGAAGAGAGGATTATCCTTTGTCATAGGCTCCACAGAAAGTACATCAAGCCCGGCAGCCCGGATTTCACCGGAATTCAGTGCGCCGGCAAGGTCTGACTCATTTATGATAGGCCCTCTTCCGAGATTGAGAAGGATGGCTTCGGATTTCATTTTTTTAAAGGCATCTGCGTTCATTAAATTTTCTGTATGTTCGTTAAGCGGTGCGTGAATGGAGAGAATATCCGATTCAGAGAGCAGAGTGTCAAAATCTACCTGCCGGTAACCTTCCTGTGCGGGTGCGCCGGATGCAGAGTGATAGATAACCTTTGCACCGAACATGCCTGCAATATCGGCCACTCTGCGTCCGATTGCTCCAAGACCGAGAATCCCCCATGTGACGCTTCGAAGTTCATGGAACGGGATGCCGAAATGTGTGAATAGGGCAGAGGAGGCATAATTCCCGCTTTTTACATAGTCATCATAGTATCTTAAGCCTTCCATGAGATAAAAGAGCATGGCAAAGGTATGTTGAGCTACGGATTCGGTGGAGTAGCCGGCAGCATTGCGCCATTCGATTCCTCGGCGGTCAAGATAATCTTTGTCCAGATTGTTGGTCCCGGTCGCACTGACACATACAAGCTTCAGCTTTTCCGCCGAACCTATAGTCCTTTCGTTGACAGGGACTTTATTTACAACGATTACATCCGCATCGTTGATACGTGCAGGAACTTCGTCAGGAGAAGTGCATGGATATTTTACGACCTCTCCAATCTGCTCAAATTCAGAATAATCGGTATCGCTGCCAAGTGACTCAGCATCTAAAAATACAATTTTCATATATTACCTCCGGTCTTTTTTGATATCAGAATAGTCGAACTGTCGAGAAATGTCAATGTACCGGATCAGGAGGCGCCTGTATTTTCGCGCTTTAATGCGTTGATGAGTTATGCAGATTATGATATACTTTATCTGTTGTTCCTTCTGGAACTGAGAGGGAATATGGAAATGGAATTCCGTATACACACCTCTGCGGATAAGAATAATATTTTGGAGGCATATGAGAGATGGAAAAAAGAATCAGCGGACATACACAGCTTTACGCCCTGATCGGCTCTCCGGTAGGGCATTCGGGTTCCCCGGCAATGTATAATTACAGTTTTGAGAAACTGGGCATCGATGCAGCATACCTTGCGTTTGACGTACCTGTGGAGAAGACGGAAGATGCGGTAAAAGCGCTTGCCACCCTTCATGCGGGCGGATTTAATGTGACGATGCCGTGTAAAACAGCGGTGGCACAGCTTGTGGACAGGCTCTCACCGGCAGCAGAGCTGGCAGGGGCATGTAATACAGTTGTCTTTGAAGAAGATGGTACGATGACCGGGCACATGACGGATGGAACGGGATTTGTGCGCAATCTGAAGGAGCACGGAGTTGATATCAAAGACAGGAAAATCGTGCTTCTCGGAACCGGAGGCGCGGCGACAGCGATTGCAGTTCAGACAGCTCTGGACGGCGTGGCGGAGATTGCTATCTTCAACAGAAAGGACGAGTTCTATGCGAATGGGGAAAAAACAGTGGAAAAGATAAAAAAAGCTGTCCCGTCTATTAAAAAAGTCTATATTGAAGACCTTGATAATAAAGAACTTCTGGGCGAGGTCATCGGTCAGAGCGATATACTGATCAATGCCACCCGCGCGGGAATGAGCCCGATGGAGAATGTGATTCCCGTACCGGCTGAGTTCCTGAGACCGGAACTGGCTGCAGCAGATGTCGTGTACAATCCGAAAGAGACTCTCTTGATCAGGAAAGCGAAAGAAGCCGGCTGCCGAGCAGCCGTTGGAGGAAGCGGCATGCTGCTCTGGCAGGGAGTGGCGGCATTTGAGCTGTTTACCGGACAGGAAATGCCTGTTCAGGAAGTCAGAGAACGTTTTTTTTGAATAAAAGAAAAAGCGGTCAGATCACCCTTGCGGGGGGATCACCGCATAAACCGGTGGATTACATCCAGAATACCGTCCTCATCATTGGAGCGTGTAATGTAATCCGCCGCGTCTTTTACAGCAGGCTGGGCGTTGCCCATCGCTGCACCCAGACCGGCATATCTGATCATGGAAATGTCATTATATCCGTCTCCGCAGCAGATCATGTTATCTGCCGTGAGGCCGAGGGTCTCCAGAAGTTTCTGCAGGGCGCGGGCTTTATCCACGTGCAGCGGCATGATTTCCAGAAAAAACGGCTCGGACAGATAGATACTTAAGACATTCCGGTATTTTTCCTGAAGGGGAGCTATGACCGGTGCGATGAGTTCCGGATCTCCGGAGACGATCATCTTATTGACAGGAAAAGTAATTGCCGAAGGGAAATCATCTGCCGGAACAATTTCCATGATGCTGTTTCTGGATTCAATTTCATCGTAACGGTTAGACTGTATGCCGGATATAATCTGTGTGTCATTATATGAAATCACATTCAGCCCGGGAATTGTTCTGATATATTCCCAGATAGGGCGGATAACCTCCGGGGGCAGCGTTCGGTTATAAATCGTTTCACCGGAAGAACATCTGGTAATGCGTCCGCCGTTAAAGGAGAGCATATAGCCTTTATAGCGGCTCATATTAAGACTGGCTGCAAGAGGAGCTACTCCGTTGATCGGACGTCCGCTTGCCAGTACGAGAATTTTTCCGGCTTCCTGAAGCTCAAGAAGCCCTTTTCTTGTCGGTTCACTGATCTCCTTTTCTGAATTAGTCAGGGTCCCGTCCAGGTCCAGAACAAGTACTTCATAACTCATATCTATTTCCTGCTATTCTTTCCCGATTAATTTATTTACAATTTCCGGAAATTCCATGCCGTGTGAGGCTTTGACAAGGATAGTGTCGCCGTCTCTGAGCACATTTCCGGCATCTCTGAAGAAATCGCTCTTAGAGGCATAGTGATGGATTTCCATGTTTGCTGCAGCCGGCACGTCTGCATGGACTGTTCCGGAAGCAGCCGTATCTTCTGCGCCCCGAGCGATTTCCGAGCTCAGGTTACCGATACAGATCAGAACGTTGATCCCTTTTTCTGCGGCATGCTGTCCTACGTTGTAGTGCATTTCTTTTTCTTTTGGTCCCAGTTCAAACATATCACCCAGAATCGCTACGGTTCTCGTATCGGCATAAGCCAGTACATCCAGAGAGGATTTCATGGATGCGGGATTGGCGTTGTAGCAGTCATCGATGACCGTATAGTGTGCGCCCTCGATGAGGTTATTCCTGCCGGCGATGGGCACATTTGCTTTGATGCCGGCTGCGATCTCTTCGTCTGTCATATCCAGCGCATAACCCGCGGCAGTTGCGGCGAGCGCGTTGTATACCATGTGGCTTCCGGGAATAGAAATGTGCACGTCAAATGAAGAAGAAGGCGTTATAAAACGAGCGTCGGTGCCTTTGAGACCTCTGCTTGTGATCTGCTCGGCATGGTACGGGCAGGAGGCATCAAGACCGAAGTAGACAGGAGAGAGGCCGTTTGGCGGAGTAAATCCCCGCAGTTTGTCGTCATCTCCGTTCATGATGACTGTGCCTTCCTTGTTCATATAATCAATCATCTCTGTTTTTGCTTTCAGAATGCCGTCTCTTGATCCGAGACTTTCAATATGTGCTGCGCCGATATTTGTAAATACGCAGATATCCGGGCGCGCGATCTTAGCCAGCCGGGTCATTTCCCCGAAATTGCTGATGCCCATTTCAAGTACGGCGACTTCGTGTTCCTCCCGGATATTAAATACTGTGAGAGGAAGACCGATCTCGTTGTTAAAATTGCCCTCTGTCTTGAGTACGGAATATTTCTGGGAGAGAACGGATGCGATCATTTCTTTTGTGCTTGTCTTTCCCACACTTCCGGAAATACCTACTACCCTGATATCAAGAGAGCGGCGGTAGTGTTCCGCAATATCTTTGAGCGCCTGTTCACAGGATTCTACACGTATGTAAGGATAATCCACATCTCCAAGATCCTGTTCGGATACAGAACAGAGCGCGCCTTTTTCCATAACCTGTGGAATGAAAGTATGGCCGTCCACCCGTGCGCCTCTGATTGCTATAAAGAGACAGTCCTTTTCCGCTTTCCGGCTGTCGATGACGACTGAGGATACTTCGCGGGAAGCAGCAGCCGGATCGCCGTGATAAGTTCCCCGGCAGGCAGCGGCAATCTCGTGTAATGACATATGTTTCATCAGAATTTCTCCTTATTTGGAATATCTTGCTTCTATAGATTTCTGAATGATGAGCTCGCACAGCTCTCCGTATTCGATGCCGGCGGCTTTGGCCTCCTTGGGCAGCAGGCTGGCTGCCGTCATGCCGGGCAGCGTGTTCATCTCAAGGCAGTACAGATTTCCGTCTGCATCCAGCAGAAAATCCGCACGGCTGTACACGTTCAGCTTCAGGGCGCGGTAAGCTCTTACAGTGAGCTCCATCATGTGCAGCTCAATATCTTCGGGAATATCAGCCGGGCAGACCTCATCCGCAGCGCCGTCCTGATATTTATTTGCATAGTCAAAGAAACCTGTTTTCGGAATGATTTCAATCGGAGGGAGTGCCTTGCCGTCGATAATGCCGCAGGCAAATTCGCGGCCCTTAATAAATGTTTCGATAACGACTTCGTCTTCATAGAAGAATGACTTCTCTAGAGCCTCTTCGTATTCTTTTTCAGTATTTACAATATACACGCCGATGCTGGAACCTCCGGAGCAGGGCTTTACCACAACAGGCAGCGAGAGCCCCAGAGCTGCCAGAGAGTGATCAGCAGTATTCTTGTGCAGACAGACCCCGGCAGGAGTGTCGATTCCCGACTGGAGAAATACTTGTTTGGTGAATCCTTTATCCATGGCTACGGCACAGCCCAGAGAATCCGGGCCTGTGTAGCGGATGCCGAGCAGGTCGAATGTTGCCTGCAGCTTTCCGTTTTCACCTTCGCCGCCGTGGAGCCCGAGAAATGTGATGTCGGCAAGGCGGCACAGTTCAATGACGTTCGGTCCGAGAAAACAGTCGGACTGATCCGGCCGGGACGCCCTGACAGCGGCAAGATCCGGTTCTTCTTCACTGATGTTTTTTGCAATTTCGAGACCATGTCCGGGAAGAGTGAATACATCTTCAAGATTTTCCGGCGGGTTTTCAAGTCCCATAAATACATCCAGCAGAAATGCATCGTGTCCTTTGTCCAGCAGTGTCCGGCAGATCCCTGCGGCAGAAGCGAGCGATACGTCGCGTTCTGTGCTTAATCCTCCGGCCAGTACGATAATCTTCATGATAATTGTTACTCCTTTATTCAGATATTTATATTTGCCTCGTTCAGAAGCGCAGTCTTTGTATCGTAGAGCTTCTGTGAAAGGTCTACATATACTTTGTGCGGGTTGAAAAGACGTTTTGTCTCTTCCCACAGCGTATCTTTTTCCTGTCTGCAGAAATCCGCGATTTCTTTTACAGACGGACTGTCATATTTGCACTCGCCGCGGATAAATACAGGCTTTAGAATTTCTTTCATTGTATAAGTTCCGCCTTCCAGACGGGTCTTCTTCCATGTTGCATTGGGATCGAAAAGTACCAGATCCTTAGAGGTATCATATTCTTCTCCTGCAAAACAGATAAGATCAGCGCGGATCTTACCGGTCTCTTTGTCATAAATCCTGTAGATTGTCTTATTACCCGGATTTGTGATTTTTTCCACGTTCTCTGATATCTTGATCTTCGGAACAAATTCTCCCTTTTCATTCTGGATTGCGGCAAGTTTATATACTCCGCCGAATGACGGACAGTCTTTGGATGTGATCAGATTCGTTCCAACGCCCCATGAAGTGATGGCGGCGCCCTGAAGTTTCAGGTCGTTGATCAGGAATTCATCCAGATCGTTAGAAGCGGCGATGACCGCATCGGTAAATCCTGCATCGTCCAGCATTTTTCTCGCCTTTTTGGACAGATAAGCAAGGTCGCCCGAGTCCAGACGGATGCCATAGCTCTTCGGATGAATTCCGGCATCGCGCATCTCTTTAAAGACGCGGATCGCATTGGGGACGCCGGACTTTAAGGTATCATATGTGTCTACAAGCAGCGTACATGCATTGGGATAGAGACGTGCATACTCTTTAAACGCGGTATATTCGTCTTTAAAGCTCATGATCCAGCTGTGAGCATGGGTCCCGAGGACAGGCACGTCGAACATTTCGCCGGCAAGTACGTTGGAAGTGCCCACACAGCCGCCGATCATTGCTGCTCTTGCGCCGTAAAGCCCTGCATCCGGTCCCTGTGCGCGGCGCAGACCGAATTCCATGACGCCGTTTCCCTGTGCCGCATGAACGACACGGGACGCCTTCGTGGCGATCAGGCACTGGTGATTGATGATCGTCAGAATTGCGGTTTCCACAAGCTGCGCCTCCATGATCGGCGCTACAACTTTGATCAGCGGTTCTCTCGGGAAGATCACGCTTCCTTCGGGGATCGCATATATATCACCGCTGAAGTGGAATCCGCTCAAATAATGAAGAAAATCTTCGCTGAAGATGCCGAGTCCTCTTAAGTAATCAACATCCTCGTAAGAGAAGTTCAGATTCTTGATATAGTCAATGACCTGTTCCAGTCCGGCCATAATTGAATATCCGCCTTTGTTCGGATTCTCCCGGAAGAACATATCAAAGATAACAGTTTCGTTTTCCTGTGTCTCAAAATAGCCCTGCATCATTGTCAGCTCATAGAGGTCTGTGAGCAGGGTGAGATTCTGTGCGCTCATAATAAATTCCCTCTTTTCATTGTACACGGGCGCCGATATACAGCGCCTGTCCGGTGTTGCGGCAGAAAGCCCGCCGAGGAATCTGCCGATTTTTCTCTACGATTATAGCACAACCGTGTTTAATCTTCTACAAAATATCTCTGTTTTTCAAGATCAGTAAGTTCACGCCCGTCCAGTACTTCATCCGCAAGGGAAAGCATCTCGTCGAGAGATCTCCGGGGAAACTTATACAGTCCGTCTTCTGTAACTTCAAGCACATAGTCACTGCCGATGCCGGCGAAGTAGGGCAGTATGGACGTGTACTCGTATATTCCGTCTCCCATATTCTGCAAGATGAAGCCGTTAGGATAGGAGGCAGTGTATTCGGCAGTTACGTACAGTTCGTTTCCGTCCTCATTAAATCTCCAGTCTGTAATATCAAGCTCCAGCTCCTCTGAGTTCATTGTGTAATCATGAGTCTTCGTGTCATAGACGGAGAGCATGCGCGTACGTGAGTGGAGGAACAGATACCGGTTGTCCGGCGAGAGCCAGAATGCCCGGTAGCTGTCTCCCTCCAGCGGTACAGTGCAGATTTCGGTTCCGCCCGGAAGGTCTATGATATGAACCTGCCGGTCCGTACCGTAGACAAGAGCTTTTGTCCCATCATCGGAAAAGACGCAGTTCGGATAAAGTGTGTCCGCAGCCACAGTGAGTCCGGACGGTCCGTCAATGGCGGTTTTATTTCCGATATCATAAAAACAGATCACGGATGCAGAGGAAGCATCCTCTTCGTAACTTTCGTTCAGCCACACAGCTGCGTACCTGCCGGTGGGATCCGTGCAGTATGAGTATTCATATGAGGTAATTGTGTCGCCCTCATATGCCGGTTCCCATCCGGTCAGCGCCTGTATTTCTTCCGGTGTCAGGACAGAAGTGAGTTCAAGGGATTCACCGGAGAGACGGGCTATGCCGCCAGCCATCTGAAAGAAAATGCAAGGCTCAACGCTTTGTTCCGCAGCCTGAAATTCGCAGAACTTATCTGCGGTGTTTTCAGAGGGATTTTTACAGATGCCCATGATTTCCCGGTCTTTCAGGGAATAGAGGCAGACTTCGTCTTCTGTGGCGAGATAGCAGCAGTCGTCTCCGAAGAATCCGGAAATGCCGTCATATACGCCGGAGACCTGATACGACCAGATGCATTCTGCGGAATCGCTGTCCCATATTTTAAAATACTGATACTCTGCGCCGTTAGCGTCTGTTTTTCCTGTCCCGCATAGACCGGCGATGTATTTTCCGGACGGGGAGATGGCGGGCGGTGTGGATGTTTTTATATTTTCGGAATCCGGAATGAATTCCTGCCCGGGGTCGGAGACAATGGCATATACATAGACCGCTTCGCCGTCATTGGGAAAGAGAAGCAGTTTCCCTGAATCCGTCCATTCTGCCACTCCCAGATTATTAATTCCGAGATCGGAATGTCCATATGTCTCATTTAGGAGAGTGGCGGAATTGAGGAATGCCTCGTGCAGGATGCCGTCCTGCGTGATGTGGTATGCGCCCCGGGGACCGTCATTTACCCCGGCTACTCTGCGGGCATAAGGAAATTCTCCGAGAATTTCCCCGTCCCGTATGTGCAGCACCTCAGTGTCGGCCGCGACCCATATGGATGCCTCATCCTCTTCCGTATCGGAAAAAGTTCCGATTCTGTACAGCCCGTCCCGCGAAATGGAAGCATTGTCAATTTTCCAGTTGAGGCTGCCGTCAGTGCAGTCCAGCTCGGCTACAGAATAAGGCAATGTGTCATACATAATATTCAGCGATACGTTGAATTCGACATTGTACAGGAAGGTCAGCGTATCTTGACCGGAAAACATCATGGCATAGCATGAACCGCCGGTCCACTGGTAAATTGCTTTGGACGAGCCGGAGGCAGGGGTGAGAAGGTACAGGGCGTTCTCTCTGTCTCCGTAAAGCGGACCATTGTAAGCAGAGATACACAGGGAGCTGCTGTCTTGCGTCCATTCAGCTCTGTTTGCCATCCATGAAGAACTGTCGTCGGAATCTTCCAGAGGAATGGATATTTCCGATACGGGGTTTCCTGTCTTGGCGTCAAGAAAGACAGCTGTCAGCTCAGAAGAGTAAGCGGAGTTCTCTTCATAATTTGTGTGAACTGAGACGAATGAGATCATGGACTTGTCAGGCGATATACTGCACACCTCCCCGTAACCGGAATCCGGCGACCATTTCCACAGAATCTCTTTATTAACATAGTCGCAGCATACAACCGAATAGGCGTCGGAAAGACAGGCAGTGCCGTTTCCGCTGAGAAAGAGATATTTTATGTCGTCCATTCCTTCCGGAAGAGGAAGGGGATCATAGACGGTATTGTTTTTTAAATCCCAGTAATATGTAGTGCCCTGCCTGTCGCAGCAGGCAAGCAGATCATTTTCTTTGTCCACTGCGTATACGGATGTAAAACTGTCATTCAACTCCAGTTTTTGGACAGGGTAGTAGTAATTTACATTATCGGCATAATACAGATAAAGGGCATTTTCGAGCGCCATCTGCGCCTCGCCTACAAGGGGCTTATCTCTGCTGTCCGATGATTCAGGGAGTGCCGCTTTGGCAGTGAGAAGTGCGGCCTCGCGGTTGCCGGAATCGAGAAGATCATGGGACTCCTGAGCCAGATAACGGGACTGGTTGATCTGTTTCTGCTCATAATTTTCCCTGATCTGCACACTCTGCCGGAAGCTGTAGATCCCGAAAATGAGAAAGAAAGCGGCAGCAGCAGAAGCGGCGGCGGCAAGTCTCCGCATCTGATAGGTTTTATGGCGCTGCCGCAGTTCGTCATAGGAGCAGTGAAGTGCAGGGGCGATCAGGCGAAGCATCTCCTGCCGGCATTTCCTGATGATATGCCGTGTACTGTCCGCGCGGAAATCCGCCGCCAGAGGTTCCGTCTCCAGCAGAATGTCAGGAAACGAATCAGCGGGTTCCCCTTCGATGAGAACAGGGAGGATGTATTCCCGTCCTCTGAGCTCTATAAATGTCTGGATCTCCTGCATGACCCAACGGGACTCCCTTGTGCGCGGTGAGCAGACAACGATCAGAAATTCGGAAGTGCGCAGCTGCTCCCTGATCTCTCCTGCAAGGTCAAAAGAGGCTGAGAGCTCTTCGTTATCACGAAAGACACGGTTGATTTTCTGTTTTCCGGATTTTATCCGGATCTCTTTCGGAATTTTATAATGCTCCAGTGCCCGCTGAAGGTATTGTGCTATTTGCGTATCAGGGTCGCCATGGCGATAGCTGATAAAAAAATCATATTTGAATGTATTTTCTGTCATATCTGTCTGATTTCCTTTATAATAGAATCTGTCCAATATTATATCATGCGGCTGAAGATGTGTGAATGGTGTCGCGAAAAAAACAGGGGGAAGTACAGATATGGAACAAAGAGATATACCGGTGGAGAGGCCGGAACAGGATGAATTTGGAGTGGGAAGATATGTGCAGGGACTGTGTAAATTTATCAGAAGCAGCGAAACCCCGATTACAATAGCTCTGCACGGAGAGTGGGGAAGCGGCAAGACTTCTTTTATGAAAATGATGGAGTGCTGCCTGTGTTCTCCCGAACTGCCGGAAGAAGAACGGTATGACGCAATCTGGCTGAATACGTGGGATCTGTTTCTGGAAAATGAATACGGGACGGCGGTTAAGAAGCTGCTGAACAGTCTTTTCTCACAGCTGGAGGAACATTTTGAAAAGCTTCATGCCAGACAGAAAAGTGATGAACGTAAGCGCCAGATCAAAGAATATCTGAAAGGCATCTCCAGCGTGATGCTCACGGCAATTAATATCGAACTGGAGACGTCCGGCAAAGTGCTGGATCAGGTGTTCGGGGGACATGATTATGCCTCTATCCGCACATTAAAACGGGATTTTGAGAATTTCCTGAAAGATGAAGTGGAACAGAAGGGAAACGGTGTTACAGATAAGGCGTTTCTAATTTTTGTTGACGATCTGGACCGACTGGAGCCGCGGCTTGCGGTTACTCTGCTGGAAGCTTTGAAGAATCTGTTTGATATTGAGAAATGTGTTTTTATTCTTGCAATAGACTATGAAGTCGTCACATTCGGAATCGAACAGAAATACGGCAGTAAACATATAGCAAACCGAAATATCGGTCAGGATTTCTTTGATAAACTGATTCAGGTTCCGTACCGGATTCCCGTGGCAAAATATGATATCCGAGCCATGGTTATGGACAGGCTGAAAAAGATCGAGTATTTTGACCGTGCCTATGATTATGAAAAATATGAGGGCAGGATCATAGAGATCTTTCAGCTGGCAACCAATAAAAATCCGCGGGCCGTCAAAAGGCTTCTCAATATGCTTCATCTGATGACAGCGATGAATCTGGGTGAGGAGAACAGCCATGCGGAACTGCGCATGATGGAGCTGCTGCTGATGGCTTTGCAGCTGTCTTTCCCTGCCGTCTATCTGATGCTGGGTAAAAACAATCATCTGGAAACATGGAAGAAAAGTTTTGCCATGGAGGAGGGAAAAATCGAGATAACTGAGAGTGTCCGGCAGAGATACCAGCTGGATGAAGAATGGAAGGAAATTATATATCTTACGGTTTCCAAGGATGAGGTGATCCGGCGTAACTTCCACCGTGTATCCCGCCTTCTGGAGATTTACGGCCAGCTTCAGGACTGCTGCCACAAAGTTGGAGAACGTGTTGAGGATGCGCTGGGAATCATCAATGTAATATGCCGGGTGCAGAATGAAAATGAGCAGATCGTATACGATGGGGAGGCGTATGATAAATCCTCGCAGACACAGTACCGTCAGGGAACAAAGCTGGTAAATTCTATTGATTTCAGCAGTTTCTCAAAAGTTCTGGATGTCGGGTGCGGCAATGGCAGCACGACACTGGATATGTGGAATAAAAACAGGGATATGCATGTCAGGGCGTTTGATCTGGCTGTCAGCCAGATTGAAAAGGCAAATGAAAAATATCAGAAGCTTGTGGAGAGCCTGCCGCCGGACAGCTGTGAGGGGGAAATTGATTTCGATGTCATGGATGCTCTCGATCTGCATGATAAAGCGATGTATGATCTTGTATTTTCCAATGCTACACTGCACTGGATCACGGATGAAAAGCGGATGTACGGTCTTTTGTATGAGGCACTGGAACCCGGCGGGAAGCTGGCGGTGCATCAGGGAGGCGCAGGTACATATGCGGGACTCCATCAGGCGGTGCGTAAGGCGATCAGAAATCTCGGATTTGAGGACAGGTACAAAAAATGGCTGTTCCCTGCTTTTTATCCGAAGAAAAGAGAAATGGAACTTCTGCTGGAATCAGTCGGCTTTACGGATATTCATGTGGAAAGTGTTTATTCAGATGAGAAAGACAATATGGATCTGGTCGATAATTTTGCAAACGCCAGCCTGATTTACTATCACATTCCATCCGTGAAGGATGAAGAATTTGAGCAAATACGAAAGGAATATTTTCGTATATGTGAGACGGAAACAATAGATAAATCTTCACACAGACTGTATATTTTTGCAGAAAAACCCAAAAAGGAAAGGAGTCATGAAGATGAAGATTGAATACAGAGGCATTGTAACGGACGAAAAAGAAAAGAAACAGATATGGGACATACTCTGCGAGTGTGACAGAGAGTTTTATCCGCCGCTGTCAGCGAGAAACAGTTCCGTGCAGAAAGATCTCAGGACAGAGGAGTCTTCGGACAGGGATCAGATAGTAAAGCCCACTGTATATTTTGATGAAATGATACAGCAGTATTTTATTCTGGCCTTTGATGATGCCGGAAAAATGACCGGATATATGACGTTTAAGAAAGACTATATTTGTGATGCCCTGCAGAATTTCGGAAAATCGCTTTATATCACGACGATCTGCGTGAAAAAGGATTGCCGCAGGCAGCATGTGATGAACAGTCTGTATGAATGTATGGAGACGGAGGCGGCAAAGATCTGCAGCTGTCCCCGGATATCCACAAGGACATGGTCGGAAAATGAGGCGCATATGCGGGGCATGGAGCAGAGGGGATATGATCTCTTATGCAGGCTGGAGAATGACAGAGGCCCCGGAATTGACACAGTATATTACGGAAGAAAAATCTGAAAAAATTTTTTTAGTCAGATCTGATATGCTTCAGATATAATTAACTTGTTATTTATTATGCAGGGAATTATAATAAATATATATTTTGTCGAAAAACGGCGGTTTTGCGGCGGAATAATTTTAGTTATTTAAAGGCGGGGGCGAAAATGAAAAAGATAATTTCCAGACTCTTGCTTCTGGCCGTGCTTTTTACCTCAATACTGACTCCGGGAATGGGAACAAAAGCAGCGGAGGTGAAAGACAGCGGAGCAAGGGCAATCTATGTTGTATTCGATAATTCCGGAAGTATGTACGGACCGGGAAATATGGCGTGGTCACAGGCAACTTATGCAATGGAAGTATTCGCTGCAATGATGAATTATGACAGCGGCGATCAGATGAAGATATTTCCGATGCATAATGTGACAACGGGAGGATCGGGTGCAACTTCTTCTATCACGGTAAAATCAATTTCTGATATAGCCCAGATTCATAATATGTACACCCCCAGCCTCTGGGGACTCCCTATACACAGGTGAATACAGCGGCAAATGAACTTGCGTCGCTTCTGGACAGCGGCGGAGCCTCTGAGGGCTGGCTTGTCGTCCTGACAGACGGAGATTTTGACAGTGATCTTCCGTCTGCGGGTCTTCAGGCAGATCTGGAGCAGAAAGCTCAGATGAGGGACAATATGTATGTCCAGTATCTTGCCATGGGAAGCGATATCAAGACTGTTGCAGACGCTGATGAAGAGATCGGACTTTATTCACAGAAGGTGGAGAGCAGCTCTCAGGTGATTAATGAACTTGCGGTGATCAGCAACCGCATTTTCGAGAGAAATGAATATACGGGATTAAAAGAAAACGGAAGTCTTTCTTTTGATATTCCTTTAAGCCGCCTGATCGTTTTTGCACAGGGCAGCGATGTGAGCATCAACAGCCTGAAAAACAAAGAGGGCAGCGAGATCAATATGGAGAGTAATTATGAAGTCTCCTGCAGCAGTACGGATGGCGGCGGCCTGACCGATTTCGTGACTGAGACGCCCGCAAAGGATACTTCGCTGAAAGGGCAGGTAGCTGTATTTTCTGATTCTTCTGCCATCATGGAAGGGGAGTATACTCTGGATATAAAGGACGCCGATTCCGTGAAGGTCTATTATGAGCCTGATGTAAAATTCGGTGCAGGACTTTACCGCGGGGACGAGCAGGTCGATACCGATACAATTGAGGGCGGAACTTATGACGTAAGAGTCGGATTCGTGAATCAGCTTACGGGGGAATTCATTGAGAATACAACACTTCTCGGAGAACCACAGTACTCCCTTACAGTAAACGGTGAGGAATACGGACTGGGCGGAAGCACCGGCGCTTATCAGTCGGTGGAGATTCAGGCGGACGGCGAACAGCTGGAAATAGCGGCAGATGTGACCTACCTGAATAATTATACAGATCATGTGGATATGTCGTTTCAGGTATGCACGCTGGAAATGACGGTTGATGCGCCTGATACGGTTCCGCTTAAGGAGATTCCGGACGGAGCCGGATCCATGACTGTAGCAGCCATGAAAAACGGTGAGCCGCTGACAGAAGATCAGTGGAAGAATGCGTCCGTTGAGGTGGAAGCCAAAGACAGCGAAGGTGCAGACTTCGCCATTGAATGGGACGTACAGCCCGGGAGCGAAGTGTCAACATGGGTGATCACCCCTCGGTATAAAGACGGGGATATGTTCTCGACAGGGACAGGACAGGCGGATGTTACAGTAAGTGTATCGACCGAGATAGACGGGCAGCAGTACGGCAAGTCGGAAAATGTACCGATGGATATCAAAGACGACAGGAATCCGATCGATTATCTGAAAAAATACTGGAAACAGATTACCATATGTCTGATCCTTCTTATTCTTATCCTTGGTTATGTACCTCCGTTTAAGAAGCGGTTCCCCGGGAAGATGAAGAAAAGGCCGAGCATTGAATGTACGGCGGAAAAGATCGGAATCCATGATATGGTCGTGAAAGGGAATTTTGAGAAGAATATAATCTCAATGCTTGTACCCTATAAAGCGGAGACCGGAAGACTGACATTTTCTCCTGCTCCGGTTAAGAAGACAGCCCGTCTTAAAGCAGCAGGCGGGGGAAGTATCTGGCTGATGAATACTCAGGCATTTCAGGGAAAAGACGACATTACATTTAACGGAATGTCGATTCCGGAGAACTACAAAGGAAATTTCAGAATGTCGGCAAGTACGATCATCGTTGTGTCGACTCCGGAATTTACATATACATGTATTCCTAATGTGCAGCGCACGGCCGACGGGAAGATAAAGAGAAACAAAGGGAAAAAGAAAAAGTAACAGAAAAAGCAGTAAAAATACTCAGTGAGGAGGAAAGAGAAATGATTGCACCAACACTATTAGTAGGACTTGGAGGAACCGGCTCCAAAATCGTATGCCGCGTATCTAAAATGGTTACGGAAGAGCAGCGCAGACACATCGGTTTTGCCGTGTTTGATACGGATATCAATGAGTTGCGCGAGATTCAGGAGGAAAATCCGTTTATCAGGACGATTCAGACATCCACTAAGCTGACGGTCGGAGAATATCTGAACATTGACACGCATGCGAGGGACACATGGTTCCCTGTAAACGGCATTCTCAACAGTAAATCGCTGACAGAAGGAGCCGGACAGGTAAGAGCAATCTCCAGACTTGCTCTTGACACGGCAATCCGTGCCGGCAATATGGAGCCGCTGCACAATGCGATCGAGGATCTTTATAAACTGGAGGGCAATTCCGGCGAGCAGGCTTTACGTGTGGTTATTGTAAGTTCTCTTGCAGGAGGGACAGGATCCGGTCTGATCCTTCCGGTGGCGCTCTATCTGAAGAACTATCTTGCTACAAAGTTTCAGGCGAGTGCAAATATAACGAGAGGTTTCTTTATCCTTCCCGAAGTATTTTATGAAGTAATCCGCGGGCAGACGGAGAGAAATAATCTGAGATGCAATGCATATGCGGCTCTGCGCGAGCTCGATGCTTTTCTGATGAAAGGCGACAAGACGCTGCCGGATAAATATGAGAAGACCGTGAAGATTGAATTCCCGAGAGTGGGCTCCAATGATGTGGAAGAGTATGATGTCCGCCCGTATGATTTCTGCTTCCTTTTTGATGCGCAGAATACAGAGGGGAAGAAGCTGAACAGCTTTAATCAGTATCTGGATCACGCTGCAAACTGTATTTACTCACAGTCCATCGGACCGATGAACAAGAGAAGCAACTCGTCAGAGGATAATACCATCCGCGAACTGTGCGCGCAGAGAGGGCGCAACCGCTATGCCGGCGCGGGCTCGGCCATGCTGATCTATCCGACGGAGGATGTAAAAGAGTTTATCGCACTCAACTGGGCAAAGGAATGTGTTTCCAAACAGTGGCTTGTATTTGACGATATGTACAGAGAAAAGTGTTTGGCCAATTCCGAGATGCGGGCACAGGGATTCCATGTGCGCGATGTAAATCCGTCTATCGACTACATCGAGTCTATCAATCAGCTTGCAAAGCAGAAAGATCCGTTTGCCAAGGCTATCGAAGATGCATGTACGATTTATGACGACGGCGGTTATAAGAAAGTAAGCGACAAGTGGACCGAGTATGCAGCCCAGCTTAAGAAATTTGTCAAAGAAAGCACCATGACCGGACAGATGGATCTGGATGCCCAGAAACAGCAGGCCTCCGGATTGATCAACGATATCGAAGTCGGCAAAAAAGAGACGGCAGAAGATCTGCAGACAGCTTTCGGCGAAGTGGAAAAATATAAGGATATGGTCATGAAACGCAGCGAGGATACCGGAAGAACTATCGCTTATACGATCTTTAAGGCGAAGAATGATTCTGCTACAAAAGACCGCCTGCCGCATCAGATGGAAACATACTTAAGAGACCAGCACGGTACATTTATTCATCCGAATGCAGTAAGATATTTCCTTTATCAGGCACTGGAACTCCTGAAGAAGGAAAAAGTGCTGGTCGATAAAGAAAATGACAAGAAAGAGAAATTCTTTGAGGATTTCTATAACATTTTTGATGATCCGAAGACGGACGAGACAGAGACGGTAGATCAGCTGGCGGACAGAAAGATTGACAGAAAATCGCAGCAGGAGATGAAAGACCAATTCAGATTCTATATCAGCGAGGTAGATAAATACCGTACGAGCAGCGTGCTCGCAGAGGTGTTCCGGGAGGGTATTGACTATATAACAAGTCTGTGTGATGCATTCCAGACTTTCTATGCGTCATTTGAGGACAGAATCAATAAACTTGACCGCAGGATCGTGTCACTCCGCAAGAAATACGGAAATACAGCCGGAAGAACGACAAGATATGTATGTGCTACCCCGAACTGTCTGGATCACCTTCTGAAAGAAATGCCGTACACGGGCAATACAATTACCATCGACAAAGAGCTGGCAGAGGATATCTATACAAAGGTGCGCAGTTATTCCATGATGAAGGATAAACCGGAAAACGGCGGTTACTTTGAAGAACTCTTTGAGGACGGCATTATCGGCTATTTCAAAAAATCTCTGATGGAGATATATGGAAGCACGGTTGATATGGATGTTCTGTCTGCTCTTGAGAGAGAAGCAAAATATGAAGAAAATGAGTATGATTTCGGCAGAATTGAGCAGTATGTACGCCGGGTTATTGCGGAGACGAGGAACCTTTCCAATCCGTTTATCGAACGCCCGCTTGGCGAACAGAAAGAGCCTATTGCAGCCTGCACATACAGCAAGAAGCTGGATCCGAAGGACGGATCCCCTAGATCCGCCCTGATCGCGAAAGAGCTTGGCAACTATGGCGGCAATCCGGATGAAGACATTCCTCTTAATATGATCATGTTCTATCAGGCAATCTACGGTCTGCGTGCGAACGGCCTGTCCAAGTTCGCTCCGGCAAATGAGGCGGACGGCAGATGTGAAGGCGAGTATTATAAGGCATATTATGAACTGATAAGCCAGATTAAGCCGAAGTCTGACAAGACGCCGGTGATCACGCCGCACATTGACAGGAGCTGGCATATTATTTCCTGCCTGCCGGATCTGGATGATGAGAATCAGGAGCGTCAGGAGAGACAGATCTACCGTGCATTTGTACTGGGGCTTCTGTTCAATCTGATCAGTTACCGGAAGATTTCAGAAGGAAAGTATCTGTACAGACTGCAGCTTAACGGTATTGAGACCGAGGAGTTTGTCGTTTCAAACGGCACGCCGTGCGATCACTATTATGAGGTGCTGGATGCGCTTATTATCAATCCTGTCGTAGTCAGTACGATCATCAGCTATATGAACAAGAAGTTTGACATGGAGAGAAACAATTCCGGAAAGATTACTTTTGAGACGAGTCTGCTCCATAAACATCTCGGAAAACTTAAGAGTGAAGAATTTAAGAAAGACGGCCTGACTCTTTTTGATCTGGCACTGCTTCTCAAGGTGTCCACACCAGCAGCAGAGTTTGACAAGAAGGTGGGCAAGGATATTATGAAAGAAGCTCTTGCTTTCGTGTATGACTATATGAAGACGATTGTTCTCGGCGATGATCTGGACTGGGTATACGGAAACTTTGTATATGATCAGGCAGAAAAGTTTGATAAAAATGTGGACTGGTATTTTGAAAACTGGAGAGATAATTTCAGCGATTATGTGGATGACCTGATGCAGATCGCGTCAAACGAGATCGAGAACAAGGGATTGAATGATCTCTATGAAAAAATCCAGACAATGATAGAGGATGCAAGAACAAGACGAGAGTGATCCTCAGGATATGAAGGCGGTGAAAATAATGCACACAGTGATAATACTGAGCAGGCACTCGTCGGATCTGCTGAAAGATTACCGTTTTTTGTTCAGACCGTTTACGGAGAAAGGGCTGGTCAGTTTCTGTGACTGGAATGAGTCAGGGACGGATCTTACGGCATCTGTTCCCGACTTGTATAAGCTGATCAAAGGACGGCTGCAGTGGCGGGCTGTTATTGTCGATACGGAGCCGGCTTTCGGAAGAAAGAACGGACCTGTGCCGGATGAAAAGAATCCCTTTGACTATCCGGGAGAGGCACAGGATCCGTCTGAACCTCCTAAACCGAGCAGTGTGCCGATCATACGGCTCACCCATATGCTGTGCGGCTATCCGTCCTCACCGGTTAAGAACTTTGAAGACGGTTATGAATATACAGATGAGATAACCGGAAAGACAAAACGGGTAAGGGCATCGGAACTTACGGAGACAGAGTTCTATGCGCTGGCGGCAAAATATAAGGACGGGCTGCGCAGAATTTATTTGGAAGAAAAAGTGCCTGAGGAGACCGTTCTTGCGAGAAAGGCATTGGAAGATAAATATTCATTTCTTGATGTGCGTCCGCAGGAGGTTTATCTGGTCTCAACACGCAGACATCCGGATGACGAGGATTATATCTATTCTTCGTGGAAGTCACCCTTTGAGATGGAAAGTTCTGATTTCTGCCGGAGAAATAATTATCCGGGAATCTGCAGATTCCTGTGCAGTGAACTGACAAATCCGGAAAACAGCCGGTATATGAAAGAGCTGATGGAATTCTGGCTGGCCGTACTTACACTTACGGTAAATCCGATCCCGGCGAGCACGCTTCAGGCATACAAGCTTTATCGGCTCGGAGTGAAGATCTCGGATGAAGGGCTGTCGGATGTCCTTAATGAACATCTCAATAAAATGGAAGCAGCCTATGCTTTTGTGAAGGAACGGCTCAGGATGCGGCCGGAGTATTCCTTTGAAGAAGAGGAAGAAATTGTCGAGAAACAGCATATTCCTGTAGTTTTTGAGGGAACATCCGGAGGAGATCTTTTAATCAATACAAGCCGCGTGGGGCTCAGCAGAGGGTGCCCGGATGATGAAATGATGTACTGGAACAGCCAGATCCGGGAGAAACAGGCGGGAATCGATAAGTTTTTAAAGGCACCCAGACGCGCCGTAGACAGGGCTTCCCAGCAGGTGAAGGGACTGTCAGAAAGCTTTTTTGACGATGAGTATGAACTTGATAAATTTCAGATCGCAGATCTCAAAGACGAAATAGATGTGCTGGAGCTTAAGGTATTGACCAGCGATACACACAGTGTAATTGACGAGAAGAGGATCCGTCAGGAATTAAATAAAACTGACCGGCAGGTGAAAAAAGACATTGATGCCAGAATGCGGAAAGGGATTGCGGTCGGATCAGGTCTGATCTTTCTCATGATCTATCTGATCGGATATTTCCCGTATATATTTAATTCTCTCAGATTGGGCGGAAGCGAGTTTCTGGCGTCGATCGGGCTCAGCGCGGCGGCAGTGATCCTTGCGGCAGCGGGAGGACTGATTGCTCTTTTCCTTCTGAGAAGAAAGCTGGTCAGAAGCATGGAGCGTTTTAACAGTCTGATCAAAGAACTTGTCAACAATGTAAACAGCTCGGCCAGAAAATTTGAACAGTATTTTTCCGTGCTCTGTACATTTATGAAAGCCCAGTCTGTTTATGTCAGTGCAGCGAAAAAGAGTGATAAGGTATCTTCCAGAGTGTCAAAACTGCGCGTACATAAACAAGCACTTGCCCTGTCGATTGAACGTGATGAAGAAATTGCCGCGGTATTCGGCATCCGCAGAGCGGCGGATTTCGAAAAAAATGTGACCCGTTTCTTTGATGAAGACAGACTCCCGAAGGATAATGCGCTCTATTACTATGAGGCGGACAGCGGCAGAACAGAAATCCCTCTGAATACGGCGGGCGATCTGGTGCGGGCACCATACAGATTTATTGCGGGACTTACGATCGAACGGGAAGATATTTACGAAGAGGAGAAAGGGGGAGACTGATGACAGAGATCATATATATTATAAAAATCCTGCTCTGCACAGCTTCCTTCGTTCTTCTGTGTATTGCCGCAATGAAAGTAAACCTGAACCGGACAGAGCGGGCAAAGCAGTTTGTAATGCCGGGAATCGCTCTTGTATACGGAATACTGGTCATGGTTTTTCTGAACGATATTTATGTGCAGATTACAAGACTGATTCGTTTCATGGAAAGCCTGCTCCCATTTATCGGCGGGCTTCATCTGGAACAGTATCTGATCTATATTGTAAACGCTGTCATGGTGCTTGGATTTCTTGTCGTGAAAGCAATTGCACTTCCGATACTGGATCGGACGTGGGGAAGGTCGGAGAACCTGATGGAGATCACATCCGGACGGTTTTATGAGTATGACAGGGAACTGGACAAGTGGTTTGTGCAGCCGAGGTTCGGGGAGGTCAGATTTTACTATAAAGGGATTTATATTGCAGCAACGGCTGTTTCAAGCATTATATTTGTGCTGTCCCAGTATTTCCCGGAGGCAGTGTTCTTCCGGACAGCATTCTATCCGGTATTCGGAGTGCTTATAATCGGAGAAGTGGTAAGCTTTCTCTCAGGCCTTACCAAACGGGAGTTTGTGGAAGACATCCTCGGTGAAGATGAAGAAGCTTACAGAATGGCGAATTACGGACTGCTAAGAGATGTGCTGAAAAGCCTGTTTGAAGATCATGTGCTGTATGACGCTACAGTGGACGGAGGGCTTGGAGTGCCCCCGACATTTGAAACGCTGGAGGAGATGTGTGAGAGCGAAGAACCCGCAGTATCCAATCTGGGTAAATATTTCCGTGCGGTAAAGGAAAGCGGAAAGGATATAGATCCGAGTTACGTAAAAAGCTGTATCCGCCTTGTGCAGGGAGAAAGTGTGCTGTTCTGTGATCCGTTTTACAGGGATCTTACAGAATATATCCTGATCCCTATGATCGGGCATCTTATGCGTTACAGGAAATGCCTGATTATTATGGGCAGAGACTCATCAACAGATGACGTGAAAAACTGGATCGAACAGGGACTTCTTGCGGAGGTCAATACGGACAGTCTATGGAAGACGGAGATCCTTGATACAGAGATAACGGAAACCGATATCGGGATACTCAAATTCAGCGATTTGTTTAATTTTGAAATTCAGAAGAAGAATGAAGAGTTTTTAAGAAAAGTCGGATTTGTATTTATTGTCGAGCCGTCAAAACTGCTTGCAACAGGCCAGATAGGACTGAACCTTCTGATCAGCAGGTTTGATGCCGGCAGGAATATCGTATATGCGGCGTGTGACAGAAACTGCGACGGACTTGTGGATGCACTGTCCCACACGCTGAAGACAAATATCACTGAAGTGGCGGCGACAACTCAGAGCGGCACGATCACATCCATGATGTGTTGGGGTGCGGACGGAGAGTATATGCACCACAGGATATTCTCTAATGTTTCCAGATATCTGGGAATTGGCACGGAGATAAATTCCGTTGCTATGAAATATCAGATCGCAAATACAAAATGGATCAGCGGGGAAAAGTTCCCGGTGGCGGATATGAAATGGATTGCGGGACAGTATTACGGAAAAATCTGCAGTTACGCGAATCTTCCATCCAGTCAGGAAAGCTTTAACAAAGCATTTCAGGCAGATCCTAATCTCTGGGATCTTACAGTATCGGAGAATGCGTTTCTCGTTGTTGAGGATGAGTTCCAGAATCTTTTTGAGATGATCCGGCTTTTTGCTACAAGAGCAAAACAGCAGGGCTTTATCAATGTGATCAGCGAGAATTACCTGCTGCGTGATTATATGTTTCAGAATGCACAGACATTTATTTCCGATCCGAAAGCGATACCGACGATTGCGGCCGATTATGCGAGAACGGAGAGGAATACTGTACTGAAGCTCCTTATGAGAATGGCGGGAGAGCAGGTGCCCGAGGAGGATATTGCCGAGGCACTGATGGTCAGCGGAATCCGTTTTGAATCCCCGGTTGATACATTGAAGGAACTGATCCGGAAACACTGCAGTATTGATGAGATCAACCTGAGTGTTCATTTTAAAGAAGTGCTGCTCGGGGACGGATTCAGAACAGAGACAAAGAAGTTTTATTCCGTGGAGGAAGAGACGGAGATTGCGGAGTTTGCCCGGGGGCTTAAGAATGCGTATTATATTGCCGAGGATGAAGAGGGCGAGAAATATTATATAGGCGCAAAATTATACGGTCATGTATTTCAGGCGCTCATCCCCGGACAGTTTCTTACATTTGCAGGAAAATACTATGAAGTGGAATCGATCACACCGCACAGCGGTGTTGTAGTGCGAAGGGCAGCTGATCATATTACGGGACGTAAATATTACCGGCAGATCAGACATATTGAGCTTGCCGGATGGAGCGATGACACCAATGTGGGAGGCTGCAGGACACTTGGAAATATTGGCCTGATCAAGGGGTATTGTCAGGTGAATGTGCGCACGGAAGGATATCTGGAAATGAATTCCTATAATGACCTGAATACCGCACGGCATATTCATGTCAGCGGGATACCGGAGCGTTCATACAGAAACAAGCTTGTCATGAAAGTGATACTTCCGAATGCATCAGACCGGATCAGATATACGATCTGTCTGCTGATGAATGAAATTTTCCGAACTACATACCCCGATGCTTATCCGTATATCTGTGCGGTGACAGAGCTCGGAAAAGAGACATCTGTTCCCGAACAGCTGAAATATGCGATGTATACAATGGAAAGTGAAGCGAAAGATGACGGCATATATATCGTAGAGGACAGCGAGATTGATCTGGGTCTGACAGCATCTGTGGAGCGTAATCTCGAGAGGTATTTTCAGATCATCACGGAAGTGCTCACATGGCATGACATAAAGATGAAGGAAAAGCCGGAGAAGAAAGAGCCGGATGAAGAATTCAAACCGGAATTCCCGCCGGAACCGGAGAATCCGGCAGAAGAAAAGAAAAAAGGTTTCTTTGGAAGGCTCTGGGAGAAAGTAAAATCCCGTTTCCAAAAGAAACCGAAGACAGAAACAGAGCCCGTACCCGAAGAGCCGAAGACAGAAACAGAGCCCGTACCCGAAGAGCCGAAGACAGAAACAGAGCCCATACCTGAAGAGCCGGAGGCCGCAGAGCCTTCATCTGAGGAGCAGAAACCGGAAGAACCGAAGGCGGTTCCGGCAGAAGAGATGACATATTATCAGAAACACTGTTTCCTCAAATATGGATATGAAGAGATCAGTGGTTTCCTTGATCTTGCGGGAACAGCTGCTTATCTGTCACAGTACGGATATGACCACAATCCTCTTCAGCAGGTACGCGATAATGAGAAGGCTGCCGAGGAATATGCCAAATCCTATAATCCGGAAAAGACAGGTGCTCATTTCTGCGATTTCTGCGGTGTTGAACTGGCAGGCGGAGAGTATGATGTCCTGAAAGACGGAAGAGAGAGATGCAGCCACTGTTCATCTACAGCCCTGCGTACGGGAGAACAGTTCAAAGAGATCTTCAAGATCGTTATGAGAAATATGGAGATCTTTTACGGAATCAAGATCAATGCGGCAATTCGGGTAAGAATGACGGATGCGAATACCATTGCGAAACATTTCGGAGAGGAATTTGTGCCTACGCCCGGACCGGACGGAAGAGTGCTTGGATTTGCGCAGAAAGATGCTGCCGGTTACAGTTTATATATTGAAAACGGGGCACCCAAACTCTCGGCTATGGCTACGATTGCCCATGAGCTCACCCATATCTGGCAGTATCAGAATTGGGATGAAAAAGCGATTATAGAGGCGTACGGAGCTCATAACAGGCTGGAAGTATACGAGGGAATGGCAAAATGGGCAGAAATACAGTATCTGCTGTATCTGAATGAGACTGCCTATGGAAAACGTGAACAGATCCGGACCATGCTCAGGCAGGACGAATACGGGCGTGGATTTATTCAGTACTTGAAAAAGTATTCTCTGTCCTATAATCAGGAAAAGAGACGTACTCCGTTCCAAGAGTTCCCGCCATTGTAAAAAGGCGGTTTGGCGGCTCGATCCTGCAGTATCTGTTCCTGTCCCGTGACCGGACGACCAGACAATACGGACAGCCGCGGTTCCTTCAGGACCGCGGCTTTTTGAAAAAATATTTTCCCCGGCGGGGAGTATAGTACAGATATCGAGAAAACAAATGAGAAAGGCCGGAGAGTGAGAATTATGAAAAGAATCCTAACTGTTTTCGGATATTTTATAATGTCGGCTGTTCTGTTTTTCGGAGGCGCGGCATTAAATGCAGTGCCGCCGGGCGGGGGAGCTGCGGATATAAAGATGCCTGCGGTTGATAAAGGTGATCCGGATATGACGGATGACGGCAATGATGCAGACAGTTATGATGCATCCGCATCGGACAAAGACGCGGCGGAAGATCCGGCTTCAGATGATGCGACGGAAGATCCGGATATTCATGAGTATTATTATTCACTGCTGGATGATGCAAAGAAGGAATATTATGACCAGATCAGCGATGCTGCCGCATCAGAAGCAGAATCCGTAACTCTGGACGGAATCACTCACGACGAAGCGGAGCCTGTTCTGATCAGTGTTATGAATGACCATCCGGAATATTTCTGGCTTGATAGTTCCTATACGTATCAGAGCGGAGAGGATTATGTAAAGCTTATTTTTAACTATAACTGTACAGGCGGGGAAAAGGACAGCAGACAGCGTGTAATCGAGCAGCAGGCTTCGCAGATTATCAACGGTATTCCAGACAGCAGCTCCGATTATGAGAAAGTGAAGTATGTATTTGAAACGATTGTGGATCAGACTCAGTATGACAAGTCAGCTCCGGACAATCAGAATATCTACAGCGTGTTCGGAAACTGGACCACTGTGTGTGCAGGATATGCCAAAGCTGTTAAATATCTTCTCGATCAGATGGGAGTGGAGTGCATATATGTCACGGGAAATGCAGGCGAACCTCATGCGTGGAATATCGTGAAATGCGGCGGAGCCTATTACTGTGTCGATGCCACATGGGGAGATCCCGCATATCAGGAAGGCATCGGAGTGGATGTTGACACTACTTCATATGAATATCTCTGCTGTACGACACAGATGCTGTCGCGCACGCATACGCCTGACCCGATGTTTCCAGTGCCGGAATGTACGGATACTTCGCTTGAATACTACAGAATGGAAGGAAGATACCTTACTTCGGCCGATCAGGAACCGATTCTCAGCATCATGAAGTCTGATGTGGATGAAGGCGCCGAACGAACCGATATTCAGTTCTCTGATCCAGATGTGTTCGATCAGGTGATGGCGCAGATCGATCCGCTGCTGGACGAAGCCATGAAGTACGAGATGGAAGTGAAAGGACCGGATTCGGGCGGAGTCAGCTATCAGTATAATGACAATACATGTCTGCTCACAGTGCTGTGGAATAATTAGCAGAATATGGGCAGGAAATAGGCAGTACAGAGGAAAAGACAAAATTCGGGGGAATACGATATGGATCAGGACAGATTTGTATTTATCAGCTATGCATCAAAAGAAATGAATATTGCAGGAAAAGTCTGCTCGTTTCTGGAAGAAAACGGAATCAGGTGCTGGATTGCACCGCGAAATGTAAATGCCGGCAGCAACTATGCAACTCAGATTGTAAGCGCAATTAAAAGATGTGATATTCTCGTTCTTCTTGCTTCAGAGAATACGAACAGCTCCGGTCATGTAAGTAATGAGGTGAGTATTGCTTTTGACAATAAGAAAACTATCATACCTTTTAAACTGCAGGAGTTTGAATTTACAGACGAATACCTGTATTTCCTCGGAAGAAAACATTGGATCGAGGCTCACAGAGATATTGCGCAGGGACTTGAAACGCTGAAAAAAACAATCCTCTCGTTAAGGAATCCTTGTGCTGCTTCACAGAGCCGGACAGAGACGCCGAAGAAAGATATTCCGGAAAAAGCAGCAGCTGCGGAGTCTGAGAATCAGCATGGAGAGGCAGGACCGTCCACATGGCATAGAGACGAAATTGTAAGTCTGATCATCAGCAAAAGCATGAAATATCCCTATAATATATACTCAAAGATTGAGGGAGAAGATGCGTACAATAAGATCTGCTCTGCGGCACAGGAGATGTTTCAAGAGACAGTGAAGGTATATCGGCATAACCGGCTGATGGAATATGACAGAGTTCTGCCGGAGCTGCTCGCAGAAGAACTTTCACGGGAAGGCGAGTCCTGCATACAGGTGCAGGGACTTCCGGGAAGCGCCAAGAATATGCTGCTTCAGCTGGCGTTCTACCGGATGCTGGACCTGTTCAGAAAAGGTGAGAGTGACCGGCTTCCGTTTTATATATCTGCAAGTTATTATGAGAAAGTGCCATATAATCCGGATAACGTATACGCTCAGATGAAGGACATTATAGAGAAAGAATTCCATGAATTTTTCGAATATGTAAAAAGTCATCCAAAGGTGCATCCGGTCCTTTTCATAGAGGCGGTCAGAGAACATAATGTGGCAAAAATTTCACCGGAAAATGTTGTGTTTGATCTGTGGAGGCCTTTCGGGAGATTCAGCCGAGTCTGTGCTGTTGATGTAGGTCTTATCAAAAACAGGTCAAGGCTGAAACGTGTAATCCCGATAGCCGGAGACAGCAAGGGCTATACCCTTGTCACTCATCAGATACCGATTGACGACAGGGAGGCGGCGTTCCGTCTGATCAAAAGTGTTTTTACAATTTATCAGTATGATCTGAAGGCAGAGGATACATATAAAGTGCTTCAGTCTCTGAAATTTCCTACCATTGATATTTTTCTCGTGCGGCTGATCGCAAAAGAAATGATGTCCTGCTATGATTTTTCAGATATCCGTCTTACAGATATGTATGAAAAGCTTGCTCTTTCCGAGCTGTATGGAGATGAGGAAAAGTTAAGAAGCGTGGCGGAAGAACTGTACGCTTATGTGTTTGATCAGTCCTATAACATGAACACGGAGAAATACAACGGAGCCCTGTGGTCTCTTCCGCATAAGCATAATACTTATCTCGAGTTTCTGATCGCTTATTATTTTACAGATAAAATCAGAAAATTCCGGGAGGATACGGACTATACTTTTTTTGGAACTGTGCTGACAGCTATGGAAAACCGCTTTGCGACATCATTTATGAAGGATGACTACGGACTTCAGGAGACTATGCTTGAGTTTATCCGGGAAAATTATGAGACGTTTCATATTCATCAGAAAAGCAATGCAGCATACTGGCTGGGGAAGATGACCTATAAAAATCTTTCAGATGAAGCGGTTGCCATACTGACTTCCGAGTTTGGAAAATATAAAGGAATCGTGAAGGAAAATAACAGAAATACACAGGAAAACTGTGACAATCATTTCTTATTCCGGTCAGTCTGTACGGGGCTTCTGAATCAGGGACAGGTGAATATACTGGATGAATATCTGTGTATTGTTGTCACCAATGACATTGCAAATGCGATCAACCGGGGCGCGGTTATAGAATATTTCGGAGATAATTATCAGATTGCGGCATATGACGCATACTATCTGGATACAGATCTGAGTACTGGGGAGCAGGCGGTAAAAATACTGAACAGCCGTATTGAGAGGGAATTGGAGGAACATTCCGGGAAATTTGTGGAAAAAGATCTGGTAACGATGCTCACTCTCCTGCAGGCGCGCATTCAGAACAAACGCAGTACGCTGAAGTTTGATATCCGCCCGCTGGTGCAAAAAGCGCTGGAATATCTCAGAGTTTACCAGACGAGACCGCAGAATATTGTATCCTCAAAGCTGCTTTTCTATTTTCAAAGTGTAGAGGAGGATTTAAGAGTATTTCTTGAATCAGATGAATTTGATATCGGGCCTATGATCTATAATCAGTACCGGGGGTTGAAACAGGTAAAGCGCAGCCAGTGGGCAGAGCGGAATATAGAAGATCCGGAGAGTATATCCGAACATACTTACAGCGCATGGCTGATGGCTGTCTTGTTTCTTCCGGAAGAGTATGGGACAGAAGGGTACAGCAAGCGGGAAATTCTGGATATGCTTCTTGTGCATGATATGGCAGAGGCTGTAGTCGGTGATCAGACCATCAGTCTGAATGAACCGAAAAAAGAGCTTAAATCACAGAATGATGTGCTGAGAAAGCTTTTTCTAAAAGGAACTTACCCGGATATTGCCAATCTGACACATTATTATAATGTCTGGACAGGATATTATAACGGATTAAATATAAATGCACGTACCGCGAGAGATATCAATCTGCTGCAGACGGTATATACATTCTGCGAATATTACTGTATGTATCCGGAACATTTCAGCACAGATGATATCCGCAGATGGATGCAGGAAAAGAATAATCTGAAGACCGATATCGGGTACCAGCTGTTCGACCGTCTGATCACGCATAATCAGGATTTCAGGAGAGTGCTTGATGCGGCAGATATGCAGAAAAAAGAAATCTGAAAAGAAATTTTACAAGAGACAGCGGCGGAGAGAATCATCTCTCCGCCACAGCTATATAATCATATTCGCAATACCAGAAATTCCTCTCATAGAACTGCTGCTCAAAGAGTTCAAGAGCCGCTTTCATCCATTCGTAATCATTCCGGCGGCTGATGTCTGCCGGATCTTTTTCATACGCTTTCTGGAAATAATCACTTCTGTACGCGAAACTTTCTCTGAAAAGCGCTTCACGGTCATCGTAGTCAATGCTGCTTAAATCTTTCATATTGCTGAAGACGCGTATGCTGCGATATCCGGAATCGGCAAGCTGGGTAAAGAGTTTGCGCCCGTTGAGCCGGTCGGATACCCCTTCGGCAGTCAGGCTTTTTTGTATGATCTGATTCATCAGATCATTGTCAGGGTAACAGAGCTTGCTTCCGTCGTCCGAACCTCTCAGTATGATTCTGCCGTCACCGGCAAGAAATTTGCGCAGTCTGCGGAGAACCCGGTTCGGATTCTTTAAATGGTGCAGTGTAAGAGCGGAAAATATAACATCTATCTTGTCGATTCCGTATTTGTCCAGAATACTGCGGAACTGTTCGCTGAAATCTTCACTTTCAAGGTCTATAACTTCAAATAACATTTTCGGGTTTGTATGCATTTGACGTGCTTTTTCAATTACGGTACGGTTGTTGTCGATACAAAGTATCCTGTCCACCCATCCGGCGCTGCCGAAACGGTCTTCTGCTACATAGCCGTATGCGCATCCTGCATCGAGCACAATGGAATGCTCGTGGAATCCTCCGTGTTTTTCAATGTAATCAAGCGCAGTCTGATCCGATGACGCAGAGTTTTTCGCCTGAATCTTCAAGCGGTAAGCTTCATTTTTATAGGTCGAAGAGTATACAGATTTATGATGCTTTCCTGCTGCAAGCATCACAGCTGACTGTGTGACGTCAGTGCGGCCAGCATTGGACTGTAATGCAGGTGAAGGGGAAGAGGAGGCTGCAGCCGTCTGCAGCTTTTTCAGTACGTTTTCTGCAAAAGTACAGAAAGTATTGATATTCATATCGGAAATACTGCAGTTCTGGTAACTCCTCAATGCTCTTGGCAGCGAATGGGCATTTATATTCCGGGTGTATGTTATGATTTCCCCGTCTTTTTTTAAACCGTTCAGAATATCAGTGTGGAAACTTTCCCATTCGTATTTGATCCAGCGGGATTCGATATAGTCCAGATCCGTTCCGATCAGAATAAGTATTTTTGCAGTGTCCAGCGCTTTATCTATCGAGCGTTTATATACGCTTTCCCCCAGCTTGAGCAGAGTAATGTTGCTGTAGAATACCGATACTTTGCGTGCGCAGAATTCTTTATATAACAGCTCTGCTATTTTAGAATCTTCGGTGAGACGCCCTTCATCGTCAGTGTTTTTAAAAGAAATAAAAATATCAAAATTTTCCATCTTATGTACCTGCCGGAAACGGCTGAATCCGTTTCGCATTAAAAAGATATGCCAGTATCTATTGTTATCTTTTTCAGTATATCATAAAACAGACATTACAGGCGACTATAAATAACTTGTCCATTCAAAAACCTTTCGCTATAATAATATGTCGTAGCCTGTACTGATATAGAAGCGGGAAAGTGCTGACGCAGGCACATCAGTGCGGCAAAAGAAATAGTACAGACTTCAATTGCTTAAATAATAAACGGAGGTATGGAAATTATGGAAAGAATTGCAAGCTTTACGATCAATCATCTGGAACTTTTTCCGGGGCTGTATGTTTCAAGAAGGGATAAGCGCGGGGACTGCGTTATCACTACTTTTGATATGAGGATTACGGCACCTAACAGAGAGCCTGTAGTTGATATGCCGGCACTCCATACGATCGAACATATGGCGGCGACATATTTAAGAAACAGCAGCCGGAAAGATGATATTGTATACTTCGGACCGATGGGATGCCGTACCGGATGCTATATTGTGATGTTTGGAGATCTGAATCCGGAGGATATCTATGATCTTGTAATCGAGATGTGCGATTTTATTATTTCATATGAAGGAGAAATCCCCGGAGCGCAGCCGGATCAGTGCGGTAATTATTCCGAGCAGAACCTGAATATGGCGAAGTATTATATCAGAAAATACAGAGATGATCTGATGGAGAATAAAAGATTTACTTATCCGGAATAAGTGACAGGGAAATTGCTCGAATAGGTTTTCCGGACGCCATATGACAGAATCAGCGCTGATTGTCACTTGCAGGCAGGCCTGCGTGACAGCCAGCGCTGATTCTTACCGCATGGCTGACTGGTTCAACATATCCTCGGCAGCTGCATGCCGGTTAGTTTGGAAAGGATCCGTCTGCCCCCGATAGGAGTTTTCAGGAGGACTTTTCCGGGCATGTCTTCGGTTACGGTGCCGATTCGGGCGGCGTTTTCTCCGCCGGGTGTTTTTTTGACTGCATCGAGGACAGCTTCGGCGCATTCCGGAGCGCAGACAGCGAGCATACGTCCTTCACAGGCGCAGTAGAGCGGATCGAGGCCCAGCATATCACAGGCTGCTTCTACCGCGGGATCAATCGGCAGCGACGTTTCATCGAGTTCGATGGAGAAGGACATCTTCTCTGTGAATTCGTTGAGCGTAGTGGCGGCTCCGCCTCTGGTAGGGTCGCGCAGGATCCGGATGGAATCATTTCCGGCGGCTTTAAGAGCCGCTTCGCTGATTTTATGCAGCGGCTGACAGTCGGAGACGAGCGGGCTGTCTTCACGGAGCAGGCCGGAGCGTGCCATCATTACAGCTGCACCGTGGCAGCCAATGGTGCCGCTGACGAGAACGACATCTCCCGGGCGTATGGCAGACTTTCCGGGAAGGCTGGCGCGCTGGAAACCGATACCTGCAGTATTGATATAGATTCCGTCGCCTTTCCCGGAATCTACAACTTTTGTGTCGCCGGTCACAATAGATACGCCGGCTTCTTTTGCTTCTTCTGCGATTGAGGAGACAATGTCCTTAAAGTCTGAGAAAGAGAATCCTTCTTCTAGTATAAAAGAAAGGCTGAGGTATTTCGGAGTCCCGCCTGCCATGCACAGATCGTTTACTGTTCCGCAGACAGAAAGCTTCCCGATATCACCGCCCGGAAATCTCCACGGGGAGACGACAAAGCTGTCTGTTGAGAATACCAGTTTGTCGGTGCCGTTTAGGATGGCGCCGTCCCCAAGCCGGGAGAGCGCTGTGTTATTAAATGCGGGCAGAAGGATCGACTCGATGAGTTCTGAAGTTTTCAAGCCGCCGCTTCCGTAATCAAGTGTAATTCTGTCGTCTATTATTTTGTCTTCCATGGTCATTACCTCTGTTTCTCTTAATACTTCAAGATTTTACTTTAGTTTATTCCTGTTCTGATTGAGTATATAGTACTCCTTATGCCGGTGTTATTCATACTGGTATGCAGCGGCGCAGGATCCTTCACCGGAAACCATGCATGGCCCTGCGGGATGATCCGGAGAGCAGACTTTTTTGAACAGCGGGCATTCTGCAGGCCGCATGACACCGCGTATGATCTGGGCACATCGGCATCCGGGGATCTCTTTCAGCGCTGCAGGAGTGAGAGAAAACTTTTTCACCGCGTCCCATTTTGCGTATTCATTCCTGATTTTATAACCGCTGTCCGGGATCTGCCCGAGCCCTCTCCAGTCAGATGATGAGGGATAGAATACCTGATCTATTAATGCAAGGGCAGCAGGATTGCCTTTCTGATGTACAAGCCGGGTATATTCATTCTTTAATTCCGGTGAGTCCTGTGCGATCATCTCCGTAAGTTCCAGAATAGAATAAAGAAGATCGCCGGGTTCAAAGCCGCTCACCACACCCGGCAGACGGTAATCAGCAGGAAGAAAGGAAAAGCCGTCCGCTCCGATGACGGCGGCCACATGTCCGGGGCAGAGAAAGCCGTTTACTGCAAAGTCATCGGACTCGATGAGGGATCGGATTGCCGGTTCTGTTCTTTTTAGCAGACACAGCACGGAGAAGTTTTTCAGATTCCGGGCAGAAGCCTCGAGAATGCAGGCGGCTGTTCCGGGGGCGGTTGTCTCGAAGCCGACTCCGAGGAAAATGACTTCTGTATCAGGATGTTCTTCTGCAATCCTGACGGCATCCATAGGAGAGTAGACAGATTCGACTTTTCCGCCGGCTGCGCGGCGCGCCAGAAGGCTGTCCCCCTGTACTGATCCGGGAACCCGCAGAAGATCCCCGTAGCTGGTGATCATAATCCCCGGTCTCTGGGAAAGGTCAAGAACCATATCGATCATGTTGGATGGCGTAACACAGACGGGACAGCCGGGGCCGGAGAGCAGCCGTACATTTTCCGGAAGAACGCTTCTGATCCCGCTGCGTGCGATAGCCATGGTGTGCGTACCGCAGACTTCCATCAGGCGGATAGGGCCGGATTTGTCACTGTATTTCCGAATCTTGTCGAGAAGCAGCGGGACATCTTTCGGGTTTTTGAAATAGCTGTCATAAAGCATTTTTTATTTCCTCCAGAAGTTCCATATTTTCAAGTGCTTCCTTTTCTGACATCTTTTCAATGGCAAATCCGGCGTGTACCATGACGTAATCGCCGGGGTGTGCGTCTCTGATAAAGTCAATGCGGATATCCTGTGTGAGGCCCCCGGCTTCACACTGAGCCAGTGAACCTTCTATTTTATTGATCTTCATAGGCATTGCTAAACACATAAGTTATGTCCTCTTTTCTATCTATTATGTCCCGATGAGTAAATTGTTCATCTTTTTTGTATAATTATTGTCCGTGATACTGTCTGCGGCAGGCAATGGCGAGCTGTCCTAATGCTATGCCCTCATCGTTTGCGGATACCTGATGATGAGTATACACCGTAAATCCACTCTCTTCCAGCAGGGAAGTTATGCCGTGCAGAAGAAAACGGTTCTGGAATACTCCGCCGGAGAGGACGACTGGAAGTTTTTCAGGATTGAGCGTGCGGCACTGATCTTCAGCCATGCATGCGAGCGAAGCCATAAAGCGAAGGGCAGGTGTGCCTTTGTCTTCGTATTTTGCAAGGTCTTCGAGAAGTGCCCGTGTCATAGGGCGGGTATCAAAAATGCGCATCCCTTTTTCTTCATAGAACTGAACGGGATAAGAAAGCTCTTTTAGAAGAGCAGTTCCGCTGCTGTGTTTTAAATCTTCTGAGAGTGATACTCCCGGAAATAAGGATGAAGCTGTCAGCTGTTCAGGAGTCTCTGCCGGGGAGAGGGCTTCCGTTAATGCGGCTCCTTCTCCTTCGTAGTCAACTTCGGAACGTCCCAGAATGAGGGCGCATACGCCGTCAAACAGGCGTCCGATGCTGCTGGATGCAGGAACAGTCCGGGGCGATGATTTTATGAGCCCGGCCAGCATCCGGCACTTTTCTTCCGAAAGCGGTACCTGAGAGCAGCTGAATTTGGATCTGTTTTCCGTGTCCTGTGCGGCATCCAGAACCAGGGAGAGGGCAATCCTTCCAATCTCTCGGACAGCCCGGTCTCCGCCGGGGAGAAGTACGGGACGGACAGAGCCGGCCCGATGAAAAGCTCTGTAATCTCCGGTGAGGAATTCTCCGCCCCATATATTGCCGTCTGTTCCCAGTCCGGTACCGTCCCAGACGATTCCAAAGCATGGCCCGCCAAGATTATTGTCTGCCATGCAGGACGCCATATGCGCCCAGTGGTGCTGCACCTGCAGAAGCGGAACATGGTCTGACGCGGCGCGGCGCCGGGCTTCACCGGTGGACAGATAGTCCGGGTGCAGGTCACACACATATACAGACGGTTTCAGGTGGAAGAGTCTTTCATATGTTCTCATTGCCCGCGTATAGTGCTCAAACGTTTCGGCATTTTTCAGATCGCCGATATAAGGGCTTAAGAATACATGGCGGCCGCGGCCCAGCGCAAAAGATGCCTTCTGCTCGGCTCCCAGCGCGAAAATCCCGTCAGCGGACGTAGAAATTTCCTTGTGATCCGGTGCAGTACTTCTGCTGTCTGCATCAGTAACAGACTCCGGTTTGAATTCGATCGGACGGGGAGCATAGCCGCGGCTTCTGCGGAAGAAATACGGACGGCCCTGCCATTCAGCTGCGAGAGAATCGTCGCACCGGTTTGCGATCCTGCGGTTGTGAAGGAGAAAACCGTCTGCAGAGTCTGCAAGCGAGCTCAGTGCGGACGCGTTATCCGTGAGTACAGGACAGCCCGGTATATTGCCGCTTGTCATAACAAGAATATCAGGGCCGCCGTAAATTCCGTCAAGAAGCAGCATATGGAGGGGCGTGTAGGGCAGCATCACCCCGAGCCTTGCGCTGAAACTGAGTGAGTCGAGCGCGCGGGAGATATGAGGGTCAGCCGGATTTTTCCGTTTTGCAAGAAGGACGATGGGACGGGCAGGACTTGTCAGGATCTTTTCTTCCTCCGGTGTGATCTGACAGATCCGGCGCACTGCGTCAAGAGAGCGGCACATGACTGCCAGAGGCTTCTCAGCCCGGTGCTTGCGCCTGCGCAGTCTGCAGACAGCTTCTGTATTGAGTGCATCGCAGGCAAGATGTATCCCTCCGATTCCTTTTACTGCAAGGGTGCCGCCGCCTGCAAGGAGCTCCTGTGCACGGCGGAAAGCTTTATTGCCGGTATCCGTGCAAGGGGTGTTATGCGGGGCTGACGCACCAGACGGCTCCTGCGGTGTCTCTGATGCCTGATAGAAGACTTGAGGACCGCATTTCGGACAGCAGTCCGGCTGGGCATGATAACGACGGCTTCGGATATCCCCGTATTCTGCTTCACAGTCCGGGCACATGGGAAATTCATTCATTACAGTCCGTTCACGGTCGTAGGGAAGATCTTCTATAATCGTATATCTGGGACCGCAGTTTGTACAGTTTATGAATGGGTAACGGTATCTGCGGTCAGAAGGTGTATTGAGTTCTGCTTCGCATTCGGGACACATGGCAGTGTCCGGAGAGACGAGAGTGGATCCCGGACGGATGCGGCTTTCCCGTATGACAAATTTTCCGGGAGCGCCGGCAGTTGTTATACGGCATTCCTCCGGGCTGACGGCAGCGGTTTCAAGCCGCTCTGTATGCACCGTTTCTATCTGTGCCATGGGCGGCGGAGAGGACTTTAGTTCCGCAAGAAAATGTTCCAGATCATCCCGGGCTCCCTCCAGCACACCCTCCAGCCCGTCGGAAGTATTGCGCACCCATCCGCCGGTGTGGTATTTCTCTGCAAGCCGATGGAGAAAAGGACGGAAGCCCACTCCCTGAACGATACCGTTTACAGTGATACGGATTTTCATGCTTTTGCTTCCTTAATTTTATCTGCGATAAAATCAGCAAGCTCCTGTACGCCTTCCCCGGTTCGGCTGCTGATCCGGAACAGAGGAGCGTCCGGATTGACAGTTTCATAATTGGCACAGATCCGGTTTTCATCAAAATCAAAATACGGCAGCATATCGTATTTATTCAGTGCAAGGCAGTCGGTATCCGTAAACATGAGGGGATATTTTTCTACCTTATCGTCCCCCTCCGGGATGCTTAGGATCGTAATCCTTACGGACTCACCGATACGAAATTCGGCGGGGCATACAAGATTGCCGATATTTTCCACAAAAATTACGTCCAGATCATCCAGTGGGAGCTCCGGTAGGATGTGCTGGATACTCATGGCTTCGATATGGCATGCCCCGTCCGTATTAAGCTGGACTGCAGGGACGCCGAGAGAAGCGATCCGTTCCGCATCTACCTGCCCTGCGATGTCGCCCTCGATAACGCCGGCGCGGTAATCCTTTTTCAGTTTATTAATAAGGGAAGTGATCAGTGTTGTTTTACCCGCTCCGGGGCTTCCCATTACATTGACCATACAGATATGATGAGAGGAGAGCGTGCTTTTAACTTCCGCGCTTACGTCCTCATTCCAGTCCATTAGCTGATGCAGTACTTTGATCTCCATCGATATCTACCTCCATACTTTTGATATAAAATTCTCTGCCTGACAAAAGCTTCAGTTTCAGACTGCCGCAGTGCGGGCATTTCAGATGGTGCGGCGTTATACTGCCTTCCTTTCCGCAGTCTCGGCACAGCACCTTTACCGGGAGAAATTCTGCTTCAATCTGCGCACCCTCGGCAATCGTGCCCTCGGAGAGCATATCCAGATAGACCTGTATACATTCGGGGACAATGCCCTTCAGCTGTCCGATACACAGCCGTATGACCCGGATTTTCCGGGCATTCTGTTTTTGCGCCTCTCTGATACAGTCTTCGAGCAGATGTTCCGTAATACTGAGCTCGTGCATATGGTATAACCTCCTGACTGATGTTGGAAATAAAAGGCATTTTCTTTCCGGCATCTTGGAAATAATGACGGTACAGTGATACCGGGTATTTCGCCACAGTTCATTCTAGCACATTTTTGCACAATAAAACATAAAAAATCGCACATGGCTATTGTAAAAATTGTGAATGAGGATTATAACATTTATGATAGGCTTTTCTCATTCTCAGCGTAAAGCTGATAACATAAAGAGAAGAGAACAGAGTGAAAGGAGGATTACGATAATGATACCATGGCTTATTGGAATCCCGGCGGTGCTGGCGGTGTTATTTCAGTTCATCCGTAATGAG
>ERZ1643246.697-NODE-697-length-41357-cov-8.256525_pt1 | contig 41357 bp, 53 predicted proteins | sample MGYA00579265_ERZ1643246 | MGnify/ENA primary metagenome ERZ1643246 (study PRJEB29033, sample SAMEA4952261) | chicken gut metagenome | biome: Broiler Chicken; feature: Gastrointestinal Tract; material: Caecum | place: Ireland | collected 2018 | study: Broiler... | reverse complement strand
TAGCGCGCCCGCCCGACCCGCAGCACCGCCCGGTCGAGGACGCTCATGCGCCGCAGCTCGTCCGGGGTGATGCCGCGCGGCGCGTAAAACGCTGCGAGGTCGAGGAACGGGTCGCGCGCTACGAGTTTTTTGCCATATCCTCGATTTTCTCCTTTGCTTCTTGAGGCAGCAGACCAATCCAGCCCATCAGCAACCCGCCGAGCACATCAATTTCATGCACATCCAGCAGCTTACGGACGGTGTCATACGGGTCAGTTACACCGAGCGCCTTGTGCAGCTCCGTGTCCTGCAAGTCCGGGCAGCAGTCATAAATCAACGCGGTCGACAGTTCCACCAGATCACCCGCGCCGGTGGCCTCGGACATGCTCTCATAGATCGCGAGCTGCTCCTTCTGGCTCGGCTTGACAAACGTGGCTTTCACGCCGCCCAGATCAAACTCCTTTGTCTCCGTGCGGCTCTTGGCTTTCTGCTCCGCCCGCTTGCTCAGCGCTTCCAACAGTTTCTTATCCATGTAAAATCCTCCTTATAGCGTCTCCAAAACCTCGAAATTGCCGAACTTGAACGGCACCTCCAGCTCGGTTTTGGCCTTTTTCTCGAACTTGGCGAGCATGAACTCATCGACCGTCACGTCGCTGTATGCGACGCGCTCGACCTTGTTCGTGCCCTTCTGCGTCTGCGCGGTGATGACCGTGATCTCCGGCATCACGCCCGTGCGAAACGCCTCGGCCATCTGGATGAGGATATCGCTGTCGATTTTCAAAACCGTCAGCGTGCCCTCGCCCGCGTAGCCGTTGTATATCTTGTAGGTCGCCGGGTCGCCGCAGACGTTGATGTCCTCAAAGTCGCCCGTGACCTTGGCTTCGACGCTCTGCAAGGTGGTCAGCTTCTTGCCGTTCCACCACGCCGCGCCGCCGTTTCCGTGCATGATGTGATTGGGGTTAAATTCCGGCATCGCTCAGCACCTCCTAAAACAAATTGATCGGGAAGAACAGGTCGGTCATGCTGCCGAGGATCTTCACATTGCCCGCAAGGTACACGGTACGCTTAAACGGAGTAGCCTTTACCTTGTCATCGTCCCAGTCTGCGGCCTCGGCCTTGCCGCTCGCCACCCACGCCGCGCGCTGCGCTTCCACGTCGATGCTGGCGGCGTTTGCATAGTCCGGGTCGAGGATCAGCTCCTGCGCCAGCTGCCGGAAGTAGGAGCTGTTAATGGCCGCAATGAACAGCATCTGATTATCGCGAGTATTACGGTAGGTGCCGAGGTAGGTGCTGCGGAATGTGCTGGTAATGTCGTCGCGCATCAGATCCATCGCCTCGACCGTCTCGATGAACTGCATATCCTCGGTTTTGGTGTTGCCGTCGGTCGATGTCAGAGAGTTAATGCCCTGACCGATACGCACCGCGCCCTCCTCGTCGTGGAACAGAATGAACTTGCCCGCGCCGACTGCGGCGTCGTTGTCCTCTACCTCCTGCACGGACGCGAGATTGCTGCACAGATAGTTCGTGCAGCCGCGCTCGACGTTGCAAACTGCCAAAATAGCCAGCAGGCTCGGCAGGTAGGCCACGCCCTCCTGCTCGCCGCGCTCGTCTGTGAACGTCACCTTTTCGTTCACGAAATGGACAACGTGCATGTCATCCGGCAGGGGTGTGATATTGTGCACGATACACTTGTAGCTCTTGGCCTTAGCTGCCTGCGACTTGACCCAGGAAGCCAGCGCCGCGCCATCCTCCGCGCTCTGTCCCGCGATGGTCAGCCAGCCAGTTTTGACCGTGCGGCTGATTTCAGAAAGTGTGTCGCCCAGCGTGCCCTCGGTGTCCAATCTGAACACATGCGCCTGATAGGGCGCAAAGCTCAGCATGTCGCTGATCGCGTCGTAGTTCTCGGTCGTGTACAGCGCCTTGTCCGCCCGCAGAGCGGCAAGGTCGGCGTACTGCTTGTGGGTAAATTCTTTATTGGTGTCGTCCCGGATAATCAGAATGGCGATGCCCCGCGCGCTGCGCGCGATCAGGCTCGCCGCCCGCTGCCGGAACGTGATTTCGATTTTCGGCATGGTAATTGCCATTTAAGTTGTCAGCTCCTCTCCGTTGTAGTTGAGGGTTTCCATCGGCTCGCCGGTCTCGGCGGCAGTCTCGACCCACGAGACGCCAAACTGCGCGACCAGCACGCCCTGCGAGGTGTCCACCTCGATTGTGTCGTCAATCGGCAGCCACACGCCGCCGACCGCAAAGCCCTCGCCCAGCGTGTCCAGCAGCTGCTCGGCTACCGTGTCGCACTCGTCACGCGGACGGTCGCTGGACTTGGGATAATACCAGATGTCCACGTCGGCCTCGTACTCGCGCGCACCGTCGCAGGCCGCGCCGCCACCAACCGGCAGCACGTCGATTTTGAAGGATGGGCGCACAGCGGGCTTGGGTACATCGCTGCGGAGGATCTTCGCACTCTCGACCAGCGGCAGGATAAGAGCCTCCAGCGCTTTGCGGATATCTCGGATTTTCATATCTTACGGATCATCTCGTCCACTGCCTCCTCGCTGGCGCGCTCGTATTCCGGCGTAAAATCTTTCCATGTATCGGAAAAAATTTTAGAACCATCTTGATGTTTTCCACTGCTGCCATCGCGTGCTTTCGGTGTCCATCCGCCCTCAATTAAATGGGCGACCGGATCATAAGAATACACGCGAATACACTGTGCGCCATTCTTCATGTACACTTTGCCGCGTTTGATGGACTTATGATAGGTACCTGCTTCACGCTCATAGGTGGGACGCACAACGCGCGTTTTATTTACTTCGGCACGCGCTTTTTGTATCGTCTTGCGCTTGAGCTTGTTGCCCTGCTGCTGCAAAAACTTGCGCTGCGCCCTACTTGCCTCCTTAGAGGACTGAATCAGCCGGTCGGTGAACGCATCCAGTTCGGACAGGTCAATACCGTCACGCGTCATCTATCTGCACCTCACCCTGCGTGAGCCGACAGAAAATCTCCATCCAGCCGCGCCGGTTGTAGATCGGATACCAATACAGTACGTCCAACCGCTGACCGCGCACGACAAAATACATCTCGCGGCAGATTTCCGGCAGGGACGGCGCGCGGATGGTCACCTTGTGGGTGATCTCCGACCGCTCGGTCTCGCCCGGCAGGGTCGCCGTGCGGCCGGAAGATGGCGTCACATGCGCCCAGATCGTGCGCAGCGGCTGATGGACGGAATCGGTCTCCTGATCCTCTGTGACCAGATCGGCCTTCCAGACCTCCAGCCGTTCGCGCAAGTCACCCGCTCGTACTGCCATCGCCTGCCGCCCCCTCTCCATACTGGCACTGAAGTTTGAGCTGCGTCAGCATGGAGCGGATGAGCGGTGCGGTCGCGGCCTGCGCCGCGTCGTTATCTCGCCCGTCGTAAGTGCGCAGCGTCATATCATGCACAATCAGGTCGTACATCGTGGGCGCGACCTCTCTTATCACACCCGCACCGGCGAGATAACGGTCTGCCGCGTCCAGCAAAGCCGCAATCAGCTCGTCGTCCTCTTCGTAATCGACCTTCATGTATTTCTTGCAGGCCGCGAGCCGCTCCTTTGCCAGCGCGGCCTGTTCCTCGCCCGTCATGCCCACAGGACGGTTAGGCCGTTGTCGTCCGGCACAAACAGGCTGTCGGACACCAGCAGCACCGCCGCCGTCGTGGCTGCGCCGGTGTCCAAATTGGACACCTTCACCGCCATGTACCGCCAGTCTGGCGTGACCCGTCCGCGCACCGCAATCAGGTGGCTGCTCTCGCCATCCGAACCCGCGGTATAGGTCGTCTCCGCGACCGTTTCGGCCTCGCTGCCTTCGGCATCGTTCGCGCCCAGCAGCTCCACCTTCACGCCCTTTTGCGCCGCCAGCGTGCCGACCGCGACCAGAAACGTAAAGTCACGGCGGTTGCACATATCGGCATAAGCGCTCGTCACGCTGCCGCTCTGCGCAAGCTCCGCGGGCGCGCTTACCAACTGCGAAACCAATCTTTCCTGCGTCATATCCATACCCTCCTTACGAACGGTCGCCCAGCACGATAAACGGTGAGCGCAGCACCTTGGAATTCTTGAGTTTCACGGCGCTCTTGCCCTTGGGCGCGCCGCCCGCGCGCAGCTGCAGACGGAAACAGTTCTGTGCGGTCAGGAACTCGACATGAATGGACATATCCTGCTTGACCGTGCCCTTGCGCAGCAGCATGTACTGCTTGAGATCGAACAGGCCGATGTCTCCCTTCTTGCCAACCGCCGCCATGTGGTCGGTCTCGATGATCGGCTTGCCGTACAGCGTCGCATACGGCGTACCCGTTGCGCCTGTGGGCGGCAGGTACACCGGTACGCCGCCCGTGCCGATCGGCAGCGTCAGGAACGGCAGTTCCTCGGCGAGATCCGGGTGCATGACCCAGACCGCGTTCGTCTTGCAGCGCGGCAGGATGCGGCCATACATGCGCGCGATGTTCTGAAAGGTCAGCGTTTTGTCCTGCGCGCTCTCCTTTTCCACGGTCACAAGGTTCGGCGCGTGCAGGATGCCCAGCGGCTTGCCCACGCCGTCGCCGTCGACCACCGCGCCCTCCAGCAGACGGTTGGCTGCGGTCGCCATGGCATTATTGAGCAGGCCGGACATGAACGGCATGTCCTCCAGCGCCTCATCGGTGATGTAGATGAACGCCATCAGCTTTTCAAGATCGATCTTGGTCTCGTAGAACTTGGGCTTGCTGGCATTGACCGTCGCGGCCTCACTTGCCCAGAACGCCTGAACGCCGCCGTACACGCTCTCGGATACGTCGGTCTCGTCACAGGTCATGAAGCGCACTGCGTTTGCCGCCGCACCCGACGTGTAGCTGTCTACGCGGGACAGGATATCGCCCGTGGTCGCGGCGGTCTCAATGATCGTGCCCGCGAAATCCTCCTGAATGGCAAACGCGCCATCTGCGCCGGTCTGGGTGTTCACGCCCTGGGCTTCGTTGACGGCAGCAAGGCGGTTGTCCGGCGTGCCCTTGGCCGCCAGCATGACCGCGCGCAGCTGCTCGCCGAGGGACGCAAAGGGTGTGGCCTTTTTATCGTCCTGCGGCTGCGGTGTGCCGCTGTTTTCGGGCTGCGCAACATCACCCGAAGCCTCGCGCAGCTGCTCCACCGCCGCGATCTGGTTATTGACTTCGGAAATCTTGACATTCAGCTGGGTCAGCTCCTCCAGCTTGCCAGCGCCCGCTGCGGCGTCCGCCTGCGTCACCAAACCGGCTTTCTGCGCCTTGAGTTCCGCAATTTTCTTGCTGTAATCCATTTTGGTCTCCTCTCCGGGGCGGCTGCCCCATCACATATTTTTAAGCAGCACGAGCTTGGCCTTTGCCAGCGCCAGCGCGTCGCCGCTGTCCTGCGGTGACGGTTCGGACGACTCCATAGCCGCGCGGCGTGCCCGCAGCTCTGCAATATCCGGCAGGCCGCCCGCCGTCGCCAACGCGCGGATGCCGGTCTGGGCGCACATGACCGCCTGCGCGGCGATCACGCCCTCGTCATCGTACAGCACCGCATCGACAAAGCCCGCTGCGATTGCGTCCTGCACCGGCAGCCACGTTTCCGCGCGCAGCATGGCGTCCAGCTCGCTGCGTGTCTTTTTGCCCGCGCATTTCAGCTCGTAGGCATTCAAAACACTGGCTTTGAAGCTATTCAGCGCCTGCAAACTGCGCTTGTGCTCGGTGCTGTCGCCCTCGGTGCTCAGGCTGGGCAGATGGATCATAAACTGCGCCACCGGCGAGGCCCGCACCACGTCCGCGCCGATCGCGGCAACCGACATGGCCGACCCGGCCAGCGACTGGATCTCCACCTCGGTCGGGATAGTTGCCGCCTTGAGGATGGTGTAAATCTCATACCCGGCGAACATGTTGCCGCCACCGGAGTTTACCTCGAGCGTCAGCGTCTCGCCCGCAGGGTTGTCCGCGATGGCCTGCCGTACATCTTTAGGCGATACCACGCCGAAGCCGAAAAAGCGGTAGGTTTCCGCATCATCATCCGGCACGACATAGCCGTTCATCTGTGTCCTCATTCATTTCACCTCCCCGTGCACGATATGGCCGACGGTGTCCAGATTTTTCGTAATGAAGAAGTTCTGCCCCAGCCCGTCCGGCATGGGGTTCATCTCCTCCAGCGCGCGGCACTCGTCGAGGTTATAAATGCCGCTGTACACCATCGTCTGATAGAATTTGCTGCGCGTCGTGTCGTCGCCGCGCATGAGCGCGGACACGTTAAAGCGCATATAACAGCCGTCCCGCAGCTCCGCGTCCGTGAACAGCTTATACGCCCACTCCTGCTCCCACATGGTCACATGGGGCACAAGGGCGTTCGTCACGAACACGAGCTGTTGCTGCTCATTCGAGTTATAGCTCTGCTTACCGCTTTGCAGCATGAACTCCGGGATGCCGGTGAAGCGCGCAATCTCCTCAACCGAAAAGCTGCGGTTCTCGATGAACTGTGCCTCGCTCTGGCTGATGCCGAGTGAGGTATACTTAAAGCCCTTGTCGAGGATGGCGACCTTGAAGGTGTTATCCATGCCGGTCGCATAGTTTGTGAACTCCTCGCGCACCTTGTCGCGCGTGGCACGGTCGGCGTCGCTGTCGATTTCCAAAATGCCGCTTAAGCGCCCGCCGTTGACGTAAAACGTGCGCAGATAGCGCTGCGCCGCACGGTCGGTGGCAACGGTCTCACGCGCCAGATCGAGCATGCCGCGCCCATGTTTGCCGTCGTAAGTCTCGAAGAAGCACAGCAGCAGGTCGCCCGGCTGGAACTTGCGCGTCATGTTGTCCACGGTGAACGCATACCAGCTTTGGCCGGTGTCTCTGTCCCGCATGTATTGATAGCCCGCCGTTTGCAGCGGGTACAGCGCGGTCACACGGCCGAGCGCGTCCCGCTCGATGTAGGCCGCGCCCAGACCGTGCCAAAAGGCTTGGCTCATCAGGATTTTTTTGCCCATTGCGGGGCTCATTGCGTCGTTCATGCGGCAGTGCAGCACATAGTCGAGGTCGGGGCGGGTGTCTAGCTCCTGCCGCTCGCCGCCTGCCTTGCGCCGCAGCGCAATCGGCAGCACGGACATGGAATCAGTCAGGATGCGGTGCGCCGCCGCGACCGGGGAAAGCTGCTCGGCGTTTGCGACCGCGATCTCGGGCGTGTCACTGTCCAGCGCGAAGATGCGCGCAATGCGCTGCAAAAAGGCGTCGTAGTCCAGCTCAGTGTAGGTGATGCTGCTTGCCGCTGCCGCCTTGCTTGCGATCACTTCCGCCACCTCCCCGCACCCGCGCGGGCAACCAGCAGACCGTACCAGATCAGGAACGCGCCCGCCGCAGCCCAGCCGAGCGGCGTCCATATGTGTGCCGCCGCGACAGTCAAGCACGTTCCGCCCGCGATCAGCAGCAGGTCGTCCAGATACAGCCAAAGCAGGATTTTCAGTTGTTTCAGCATAGGCTCCAATCCTCCGCTTGTACTTTTTCGTTGATGCTGGGGCCAGCATCCAGCTTGCTCGTTGCAAAAGCGATGATCCAGCTGACCGTGATATCGATACGGCCGCGCGAGCGTTTCTTGTTCGGGTGGATGTTCTCGTTGCTGTCCGTGTCGCACCGGACGTTCGCAAAGCACTGCCGCGCGGCTGTGTTATGGACGTGCAGCATCTCGTGCGTGCGGATCAGGTGCTCCATTTCCTTCATAGGCGGGCTGATGCTTTTCATGCCCTGCGGGATTTCCACGATCTGCGTGGACTTGCCCGCCCCCGCGATCAGCGACGCCAAACGCTGGGTGATGGTGGTGGAAAGCCACGGGTCGAAGCCGATGATACGCAGATCATAGGTCTCCACGGCCTGCACGATGGTGTCGATGACGTCCTCGTAGTCGATCACGTCGCCCGGACAGCCACGGATAAAGCCCGCGCGAATCCAGTCACGGTAGGGCGCGTGGTCGGCGCGCTCGCGCGCTTCGATGTCGTCGAGCGGAATCCAGCCGGTGAACAACGCGACCCACTTGTCCAGCCCGTCCTGCGGCGGGAACAGCAGCGTGAAAGCAGTGAGGTCGGTGCTCTTCGACAGGTCGCCGCCACCGAAACACTTCTTGCCGCGCAGCAGGTTCACCGCCTCGCGCCAGTCCTTGCAGCCCTCCGGATTCCACTGCGTCTTGTCGTAGATCGTGACCGGAATCCAGCCGACCGTATGCGTGGCGATCCACTGGTTGAGCCGCAGCCAGCGAAACAGCCGCTCGGCAGCCTCGCTGCGCTTGGCCTCCTGTGCCTCGGCGCGAATGGTCGAGAGCTTTACCGTCTTGCCGATGGAGGGGTTGCAGCGTTTCCACAACTCCTCGTCGTAGATGTTGATGCTCTTGAGTTCGTCCTCGTCCTCGATCAGACCCAGCCCGTAGATGATCGGCAGCCAGCGTGGGTCGTCCATGTCGCCCTCACGGGCGCGTCCTTCGCGGCAGCGCAGGATGGAAAGCGCCTTTTCATGGACTTCCCAGCCGATGGATTTGCGGTCGGGGTCATCGCCCGCCGTCGTCAGCACGATCCAGACCGGCATCTCGCGTGCGTCGCCCGCGCCGAACGTCATCACGTCCCACAAATCGCGGTTCGGCTGCGCGTGCAGCTCGTCGAAGATGACGCAGGATGGCTTGTAGCCGTGCTTGGAGTAGGCTTCCGAGGACAGCACCTTGAGTTTGCTGCCCGAAACCGTGTCGTAAATGGTCTTGGTGCTGTCCACGATGCGGCTGCGCTTCATCAGTGCGGGGCTGTGCTCCACCATCCACTTTGCGGCCGAATACACGATGCCCGCGTTGTCGCGGTCGGCGGCGACGACGTACACCTCGCCGTTCACTTCCCCGTCCGCGTACAGGTGATACACACCGAGCGCGGCGGCAAGCTCGCTCTTGCCGTTTTTCTTGGCAATTTCGAGGTACAGATACTGATACTGCCGGATGTAGCTGCCCGCGGGGTCGGCCTCGTCTCCCTCGGCCTCGATCATCTGGCCGTAGAACTCGGTGACGGCGTCGCGCTGCCAGTCCATGAGCCGGAACGGCGCGCCGTTCGAGCAGGTCAGATATTCGATAAATTCACAGACAAACGACGCCGCCTCGGCGTCAAACATCGGCGCACCTCCTTCCGCTGACACAAGGTTTTGATATTGCCCTCCCCCTGTTTTCTGTGGTATGATAAGAGTGGCAAAAGCAAAGGGGGAAGCATTTTGCAACTGGAACAATATATTGACAATGATCTGCTCTCCAGATTTGAATTTCACAATTACGGACACGCCTTAGAGATACTGCATGACGCTTTTCCGCAGGAATGGGAAGAACTGCAGGACTGCTTGCGCAATATCAGCATTTCTATTGCAGATATCAAAAAAGCAGGAGGAAATAAGTCTCCCATCCCAAAGAAGTTTGATGACCTGCTTTATCCCTGTGGCTGGCGGGAAATCCGCATAAGCGGAGACTTGACTGTAAAAAAATATCCTCGAAAATCCAAGCATCATATGGGAAGTTTCGCAAAAAATCCAAAGGAAGAAGAAACCATTAGGGGATATATTGATGGGCATAACATTGATTTCCTAAAAAACCGTGTGGCGTTCGATCTGGAGTGGAACAGCAAGGATCAGACCTTTGACCGCGACCTGCTCGCCATGCGCACCTATTTCGATTGCGACTTAATCGACGTTGGCGTCATTGTCACCCGCTCGGAAGAACTAAACGAAATTTTTAGATCGCTCACCGATAAAAACGGCAAGCCGCTGATAAAGAAATACGGTGCGAGCACGACTTGGATGGGCAAGCTGATCTATCGATTGGACTCCCGCCGTGGCGGCGGCTGTCCCGTTCTCGCTGTCGGCATAAGAAAGGGCTGCATACAAGACTATGGCTAATACGAAAACCAATCAAAACCTGATGCGGTTTGCAGCAGGTCAAAAATTCAATACCATCTATGCCGACCCGCCTTGGCAGTTTCAAAACCGTACTGGCAAGGTCGCACCTGAGCACAAGCGGTTAACGCGATACGAAACCATGACGCTCGATGATATTAAGGCGCTACCTGTTGCAGATATTGCGGGTGAAAAAGCCCACTTATATCTTTGGGTGCCCAACGCACTGCTTCCAGATGGACTTGCCGTTATGGATGCATGGGGCTTTGAATATAAAGCCAACATTATCTGGGAAAAGGTACGCAAGGACGGCGGTCCGGATGGCCGCGGCGTTGGCTTTTATTTCCGCAACGTAACGGAAATGCTGCTGTTCGGTATCCGCAAAAACAGCACTCCCAACCGCACGCTTGCACCTGCACGTTCGCAGGTGAATATCGTCCGCTCCATGAAGCGCGAACATAGCCGCAAGCCGGACGAAATCATTCCGATTATTGAAGCATGCAGCAGCGCGCCCCGCATTGAACTGTTTGCCCGCGGCGTCCGAGATGGCTGGGCCATGTGGGGCAATCAAGCCTCCGCTGATTACGAACCCACTTGGAGCACCTACGCCAACCACACGATCGCACCGCGCGCCTGTGCTGCCCGCTGACTACAAATTCACCTTTTCTGCCCCGCCCTCCGGCGGGGCTCTTTTTGTCTTAATCCCCTTATGTATCTTGAGATGCGGGCACTCCTGCACCCGCTCTACCCGGCGCATGGTGCTTTCACACACGCCGAACTTGTTGAGCATCGGGCAGAACAGGCTGCATATGATTTGCTTGCGCATCGGCTTACACCAGCGTTACAGAAAATTCCTGATGCTCCAGCAGGCAGTCGCAGCTGTCCACATACAGTTCCACTGACACGGTTGGGGTTTTCCCGGCCTCGTGCGTAAAGCTGATCTTGCGGCACTGCTTGGAAATATCCGTCCCGTTCAGCACAATGCGCGTACGCCGATCACCCGCCATCTCGATGGACAAGACTGCGAAATCCCGATTTCTTTTTACTTTGCGTCTCATGCTCTGCTCCTCCTTTCCCGTCCCAGCATTGCATTTATTGGATCGCCCGTCGCCTCGTCTTCCGGCGGTTTGGGTACGACCAGACGGCAGCGGCTGGAAATCGTCAAACCAAGATCGGCCGCCGCGCGGCTGCACTGGTTGAAATACCGCGTCTGCGTCTTGGAGAGGTCTTCGAGCAGCGAAATCGCCTGATTGGCAATCGCGCGGCCCACCTGATCGGTCACCGCCAAATACGCCTGCTCAGCCAGCAGATAGCGCGCCAGACAGTCGTAGTCGATCTCCGCGAGGATGCCGATCTCAATGAGCTGCTTTGCCAGCGACCGGAACTTCTTGTGCAGGCTTTCCGGCAGGTAGGCCGGGGGCTTTACCCGCTTCCCCTTCGGCTTCGGCGCTTTGACCTCAGCCGCGCGCCGTGCCTCGGTTTCCGCTTTGGTCAGGTGCTTGTTGCCCTTGTATTCCAGCAGGTCAATCGGCTGTCTCGGCCCCGCCATCGGCTGCACCCCCTTCCAACAGCTCCGCCGCATGACCGGTCATTTCTTCCCAGCGCGCAAGAATGACGTCACAGTTGTGCGGCGACAGCTCCATCGCCCGGCACTTGCGGCCGTAGGTCTCAGCAGCCAGCACCGACGTGCCTGAGCCACAGAACGGGTCGAGCACGATCTCGCCCTTGCGCGTGCTGTTGCGGATCTGCCGCGCGAACAGCTCCACCGGCTTCATGGTCGGGTGCTCGGCGCTCTCCTGCGGCTTGTCACAGAAAAACACCGTGCCCTGCCCGTCTCCACCGTACCAGCGGTGCGACGCACGCGCATCCCAGCCGTACACACAGGCTTCGTAGTCGTCCGCCTTGATTTCCCCGCCGAGACACGGCTCATGCTGCCAGTTGTAATCCTGACGCCCGAGCACAAACTGGTTTTTGACCCACACGAGGAAAGAATGGACGGGCAAACCGGCTGTTTCGCACGCCGCGAGGAACGCCTGCGTGCTGGCCGCACCATACCAGATATAGAACGCCGCGCCCGGCAGCAGCGCGTCGCGCGCTGCGCAAAACGCATCGGTCAGGAACGCCCGAAACCGCTCGGCGGGCAGGTTGTCGTTTTCAATCGTCAGATGCTCGGACGTGCCGCCGTGGTAATCGACGTTATACGGCGGGTCGGTCAGCAGCAACGCCGCCCGCTCGCCCTGCATCAGCCGCTGCATGTCCTCGTGCTTGGTGGCATCACCACACAGCAGACGGTGTGCGCCCAGCTGCCACAGGTCTCCAGACTGGCACCGGTCAATTTCTGAACCCCCGTTGGGAACTGCGGGCGCGGCGTCACGCGCCAGTGCATCAGACAGCCGGTACTCGCCAAAGCCAGTCAGACGCAGGTCAAAGCCAGCGTCGAACAGCTCCTGCAGGCAGGCATCCAGCAGGTTGTCATCCCAGTGGGATTTTTCCGCCAGACGGTTATCCGCGATCATGTACGCCTTGCGCTGCGCAGCCGTCAAGTGCTCAACGTAGACGCACGGCACAGTGGGCACACACTCAGCAAGTGCGGCCTCAACCACCGCATGCCCCGCGATGATGTTATGCCTCTGGTCGATCAGAACCGGGGACACCACGCCGAACTCGCGCAGGCTGGCACGCAGCTCGCGGACCTGCCGCTGAGTATGTATCCGCGGATTGCCAGCGGACGGAATGAGCGCTGATGGGTCAAGCAGCTCCATTTTGGTTATCGTTTGCATGGATTTCACCTCGCTTTTGTCCACTATGGGTGAATGGTTGACCGCGGTTTTTCGTCCGTGGGGAAAAAATCCTGTGCGGAGAGGGGCCTGCGGTCTTACGCCCCCTGCCCCGAAACTTTTTCAGGGTGGGGGGAGGTTCGGGAAATCCGTGGATTTCCCGCCAAAGTCCGCGCGCATCCTGCCCGCGCCGCGCCTGTCCGAGCGTCCAGCCGGTCAGCGCTTTCGGCGCGCTGCTTTTGCCCGGCTTTCCGCGATGGTTTTGGCGCTGTGGCAGCTGTGACACAGGCTTTGCAGGTTGGTTTCGTCCACAAACTTGGACCAGTCGCCGTCGTGCGGCACGACATGGTCAACGTCGGTGGCATACACCCGCAGACCGCGCCGGGCACATTCCCGGCAGAACGGTTCGCGTGCCAGCTGTTTGGGCCGAAGCTCATCCGTCCAGATGCGCAAGCTGTACCAACGGCGGTACGACTGGCTCTTTTCGCTGCGCCGCGCCGTCTCCGGCGGGCGGTGTGCGTCGCAGTAGCCGCTGCGCACCAGCGTCGTGCAGCCCGGATGCAGGCACGGCCGCAGGGGTTTACTTGCCACGACGGTCACCCCGCATGGTGCGGATCGCCGACACGCCTTCGTAGATCATGCCGTCCAGCACGCCAACACGGTGCCACAGCCGACAGCGCAGCTCGGCACACGGTTCGGCCTTGGCCTGTTCCCGGAGAGCGTCGCGCCGCTGGCGCAGCGGGACAAGATTGCGCTCATACTCGTCTGCGATCTCGGCAATGGGTTTCATGGCGTGCCCTCCTTTCGGGCAAAAGAAAAAGCCGACCGACCACACCCACACTTGGGTTTGGTCAATCGGCACTTGGCACTTTGGCACTTGGCACTGGTGGAATATTCACATAAAGCTGACGCTTACAGGCTTTGCAGCGTTGCGGCAGATTGTGCGCCGTCGTGTCCGGCTCAACCGGGAACAGCTTCTTGCCACAATACGGGCAGCAGTACCAACCGTTCTTAATCATTGGCAGCTCCTTATCTCTTAGTATACGCGGTTTTTCGGTTTTGTCGAGTGGGTTTTGGCTTTTTCTCCATGCCCCTGTGATATGTTGCAGAGCATTCCAAGCCAGCAACTACGCGCGCGTGCGCGTAGCTTTTAGAGGTTGTTCGCTTTGGCAGCAGGTACTTGACGAACCGGCAGGACGCGCATTCGTTTCGGCCGCCGCCCTCATCGAGCAGCTGTGCACCGGGCGGTGCGTCCACGGTCGCGCCGTCGTCCACCCATTCATAGGTGACGGTTGGACGGTCAAGGTTTCGCGAACCGACAAACTGCTTTTTGCCGTTGAGCGACGCTTCCCGCCGCTCCTTGGTGAGGTAACCTGCCCAGCCGTCGTACCCGCGCTCGCGGATGTAATTCAGCTGGATGTCATCGCCCCACACCCACAAAGACTTGAACAATTCAAGGTCACCGCCGACGGCATTGATAATTAAATGTACATGCGGTCGGTGGTCACCGTGCCGCCCCTCGAGGACGTAAATGTACTTGAGTTCGGGCAAGCCGCGCGCTTTTCGGTAGGCGCGCAGCTGGGCGAACACCTTGCTGAGCCGCCGCCGGGTCACGTCCGCGCTCGCCGGGAGATCAGCGTCACGGTAAGTCGCGGTGAGCACCAAGTCCTCCGGCTCGAAGTTGGTCGCCATAAGCAGCTCCAGCTTGCGCTGCGCAGTGTTGCAGTGCGTCCGCGCGACCTGCTCGGCAGTCACCTCGCGGATGCGTTTGCGCTCCTGCGGTGTGGCGTTCGGCCGCGGCACCGTGTACGCGATGTCCCACACCAAACGCCCCGCGCGAATGGTTTTTCGTCGTTTCATTGTCCCTCCTTGTTTCTTAGTCAGGGTTATGGTAAAATTTGTTTATTAAATCAAAAAGGCGGTGAAGATATGCCGGATACTGGCAACGAGATCGTGTATCATTATTGCAGTCTAGAAACATTCAAAAATATTATAGAAAACGAATGTCTATGGCTGTGCGACGTTGAAAAAAGTAACGATTCTCAAGAGCGAATCTACTTTGAAAAAATCATGCTGGATCAAATCGATCTCTATGCGGAAGAATTGAAAAACAAAAACAACGCCAGCAAAGAACACGCCTTGTGTGCACTCCAACTTATCAAGGAGGCATTGCAAAACCATAAAGCAGAACGAGCACCTGTCTACTCCTGTTGCTTTTCTTGCAGCGGAGATCAACTCAGCCAATGGCGCGGCTATGCAGATGATGGATATGGAGTAGCCATCGGATTTGATTCGTCTATCTTTCAAAAGTACTTGCCAAATGAAACTTTTCGCCCTGTTGTATACGACCCAAAGGACGCGAAGGCTCAATGTAAAAACATTCTTGAGCAAGCAGTAGATCACTTTTCCCGATTAGAAGAATCACTCCACAAGTCTATTTCTATGTACCAATTGTATGGTGAAGTTTTATATTCAATGGGAATAGATGCAATTTATTTCAAGTCCCACTTTTTCTATGAAGAAAATGAATATCGATTGATGACAATCGATCCGAGTGATGACGAAGAAAGCCCCAGCTTGTATCAAATCGAAGGGCACCCTTTTATATATTCCTCCCCATCAGTCATCACACCAGATAATAATCAAATATTTCAGCTCTCAGAAAAAAAATGGCGCGTATCCAAGCGTGGACTATCTGCTTATTATGAATTCTTATTTTCAAACATAAAAAATGATATTATCAAATCCATTATCCTTGGGCCGAAATGCCCTGCAGAAAAACAAGATATTATACAGTTCTTAAAATTTAACGACTACTCCGATAAGATTAACGTCAAATGTTCTGAAGGAACCTACCGCTAAGGCTCTGCCGTGCGCTTTCGCGCACGGCTTTTCTTTGCCCTTCCGCGGATGATTTTTCAGAATATCCGCAGATTTCGGATTTGTCAAGGATTTTTGCCGTCAAGGTCATTTTTTGCCGGTATACACGGTATCCGCTCCTCCGGCGGCAGCGCGGCCGACCACCAGCGCACATCCACCGTCATCAGGCCATCATCCGGGAACTCCGGCAAATACCAACTGCCCGCACGGTAGACATAGGCGGCATAATTACCCCGGTTGTATTTACTATGGCTTAATGTCAGCACCGTCTGCCCCTCCTCCGGTCGCTCGTCCGGGTACGGGTGCCAGACCGGCGCGGGCTGCGGGGCGGCTGCCTGCTGCACCGGCTCGGTGTACGCCTCGTCGTCCGGGTGGAGCGTCCAGCGGACAACCTCATCCCACGACACGACCGAGCCATCGAGTTCGCCGCCGAGGAATTTTCCCTCATCGGTAAACCCGTCTTTGTCCTGCGCAATGATGCGCGCACCATCCGGCGGCAGCACATCGGGCGAAAACCACGCCGCGCATGGCAGGCACGTTTCCTTACCTGCGGCGATGATCTTATCAAGCGCCTTGAAATCCTTTTCTGGGATGGACGGTGCTGCGGGCATGGGCTCAGCGGTCGCCTGCTGCATCTGCTCATCCAGCTGGCGCAGCGCCTGCGCTTCGGGCGTTAGCTCGGGTTCGTCCGCGGGCGGCGCGATCTTGCCGCTCTCCACCATGCCGCGCAGCCGCTGCACGATCTGCGACCACGACAGCTTGCCCTGAAACGGCTTTTCCACCTCCAGCCCGTCGCCGTTGAGGACAAACCACACGCCCTCCGACGCCAAACTGCAGTATCCATTGAATGGCAGCGCAGACTTGACCTCCGGTATCAGCTGGATCGCCGCCATGCGCTGTCCGTCATGCAGTACCCGATGCAGTGCGGTTTCGTGTCCTTTGGCAATATGTAGCAGCAGGAACGCATCGACCTCTTCATCCGACACTGTCGGTTTGTCGCGCGCGGCTTTGACATCCTGCGCGCGGACGGTCTCGCCGCGTGCCAGCCGCTGCTCGAACTCGGTCTGCACCTTCTTGGGACTGTGCGCCAACTCGTCCGCGACCGATTCTCCTATCTGCTCACGCCGCAAAGCTTCCAGCAGCGCGGGCGACAGGTTCTTGTGAATGTACTGCATACGGTGCACGGCAGACGCGCTCTCATTCGTCTGCTCGGCGAGGTGGTCACGCAGACGGCCGGGCAGCGTAACGCCGCGCTCCTTCATGCTGCGCAGCGCCTTCTCCAGACGGATCACGGCCTCCATCTTTTCGTAGTAGGTCAGCTCGCGGCTGGTCAGGTTGGACTGGATCAGCGCGACCATTTCGCTGTCATCGCCGTCGTAATTCTTGACGATGCACGGCGCGTCCTTTCGTCCCAGCAACTCCAGCGCCTTGCGGCGGCGGTGTCCGGCGACGATGCGGTACTTGCCCTCCCCTGCCGCACACACGGTCAGCGGGCTGTACAGCCCGTTCAGTGCGATATCGTCCGCCATCTCTTGCACATCCTCGACCGTGAAAAAGTTGTGTTCGTTGACGATCAGCTGCGAGAGCGGGATCTGAACGACCTGCATCGGTGATGTGTCCAATTTGAACACATCGTGCGCGACCATCGCGCCGACGTTAACTTTGCGCGCCATCTGCGCCACCTCCCAGATATTCACGCACCCACGCGCGGTAATCGCGCGCGGCGGCCGAGGTCGGCGACCACTGGCAGACAGGCTCGCGCGCAAAGGTGCTTTCGTCCACCTTGTCCGTGCGCCGAATGCGGGTCTGGAACACCGGCACCGGGCAATGCTCCCGCAACCAGTCCTCGCCCTGCCGAACCACGTCCGCGTTATGCCACATGGTCAGCAGCACGCCCACCTGCACCGCGCCGTTGACACGTCGGATGCCGTCGATCTGGCGCAGCAGCTCGGCCATGCCGTCGATCTCGAACGCGCCCGGTTTTACCGGGATGACGATATCGCTCGACGCTGCCACCGCGCTGATGGATGCGACCGAAAACGCGGGCGGGCAGTCGATCACGAGATAATCGTAGGCGTCGTCCTCGATGACCGCGTCGCGCAGGTCGGTCAGCACGCGCAGCGCACGGTCGCGCGGCGTGCCGCCGTTTGCATCCCCCGGCAGACTGCCGTCAAGATCGAGTGCCGCGAGCGACATATCCGCCGGAATGACATCCAACCCGCGATAAATCGTGTGCTGGACAAGGTCGGCGTAGCACAGGCACATGCCCTCAAACAGGTCGGCCAGCGTGCCCGGCTCGGCCGGAATGCGGTAAAACCGCGAGGCGTTGCCCTGATGGTCGGCGTCGATCAGCAGCACGCGCGCATTGTACTCGGTGGCGAGGATCGCCGCAAGATTGACCGCCGTCACCGTCTTGCCGACACCGCCTTTGAGGTTGACGATTGAGATGGTTTTCATGTTTTCTCCGTCCCTTCCCTTGCGCATTTTAAGAACTCACCGTTTGTCATGGAGTCCGAAATATAGGCCAGCAGCGCATCTCCTGCACCAATCATCGTGTTTTCCAAACCGTCATACACGGATAACAGCAGGCGCATGACATCCGCATACGGCGTCAGGCCAGAGCCGTGCATCTCCACGGTAACATGTGTTCCATTCACTTCTGCTTTTAACATTGCACTTCCTCCATTTCATCACGCGGATGCGCCGGTTTTCTTCTCCATTTTCTTAATCTGCCGGGCGGCGGCGAGCTGCCCGTCCATATATTCCGCAAAGCTCTGCGTCGAGCCGTCGAACGCGAGTGAGAAATCGCCCAGCCGTCCCTCTTTGTTCTTGAGCACCCGCAGCTTGCGGTCATCCATGGGCGCGTCCTCGTCCGGATCGATGTACAATGCAAGCACCGCGTCTGCGTCCTGCTCGATCTGGCCGGACTCACGGAGGTCAGCCAGCGTAGGCGTTGCGTCCGCGCGATCCGTGCTGGCGCGATTGAGCTGACTGAGTGCGACGACCAGAATGCCGTGCGCCTGCGCCATCTCGTGCAGCGCAAGCGAAATGTTGGTCACCTGTTCGGTACGGTTGCGCCCGGCCGCACGAATGAGCTGCAAATAGTCGACAAACACGACCCGGTGCTGCCGCGCCAGCGCAGTCGCCAGAATGTCCTGTACACCCCAACCGGATGCGGGAATCAACTCCAGCTTGCTTTCTAATACTTCCTTTTTCCACTTGGCCGCGCGCTCCCATTCCTCGGGCGTCATCTCGCGGCGGTTGATATGGCCGAAGTCGATGATACAGCGGTTTGCAACCAATCGGTTGGTCAGCTTGGCGGTACTGGTCTCAAGGCTGTAAAAGCCAACCTTGTCCTGCCGCCCCATGTGCGCCGCCATCTGCAAGGCAAGCGCGGTTTTGCCCGCGGACGGCCGCCCGGCAACGATGACGAAATCGCCGTAGTCCGTATACAGCCGTCGGTCGAGCTTATCAAAGCCCCAACTGAGAAAGCGGCGTTTTTCGCCCTGCTCGCTGAAAAACTGCACGAGCGCCTGCTGCATGGTCACGACCTGCGTGCGGTTCTTTTCGCTCAAAATCTCGCCTGCCTGTCCGAGCAGTTCGCGTGCCTTATCGCTTGTGCGCACCTCGGCAAGCGCACCGGCGAGCGTCCGCAGCCGGGTGACGCGCGTCTGCTCCTGCATGGCAGATATGTAAGTGCGCCAGCCAAACGAGGTCGGTGTGACATCCATGCACTGCATCAGCAGGTCGTTATACTCCGCGCCACACACGCCGCGGATCGTGACCGCGTCCACCGGCCGCCCCGCGCCAAACAGCTTGACCGCGGCATTGTACACCGTGCGCAGCTCGGGAACGGTGAAGTCCTCCGGACGCGTGCGGTACAGCAATTCGCCCGCGATCGACGGATCAACCAGCAGGCAGCCGATCACGCTGTACTCTGCATCGAGTGTCGCTTTTACCAATGCTCATACCTCCGTTCCTCTTTGGTCGGCTTGGACGGTTTGGGCGGTGTGGCGCTGCCGCCATACTTGCCCTCGAGCACCTTGACGATGTTGTTCTCGTCCAGCAGCCAGTCGAAGTCAACACGCCAGCCTGTCTTGTTTTTGCCCCGGCAGAACTCACTCGACTGCGCGATGCGGAATGAGCTTTCCAGCTGCTCAGGCGTGATGCCCTTCTTGAACAGCGCGCGCACACTGCGCTGCCGCTTGTCGGTCAGTCGGATGCAAGGCGGCAGATCAACGCAGATCTGGTTGTACAGCTCCATGGCCTGCCGCGGCGTCAGCTTATTTTCCTGCTGCCCGTCCTTATTTGCGTCTTGTTTATTCTTATTTGCCTGTAGTACTATATGTGTCTTATATTGTTCATCTAATGTTTCCCCCGTGGGGGACAGGTTGTCCCCGTGCGGGGACACCGTTTCACCGCTGGGGGACGGGGATGCGTCCCCGGTGGGGGACACCGTTTCCCCCGTGGGGGACACCGTTTCCCTGAACGGGGAAACGCCTATTTTTTCCGCGATAACCGTGTAAGACAGCGTCGTGTCCTTGGGGTCTTTGGAGAGTTTGGCGGTCAGGATCAGACCGGCGTCGCGCAGCCGGTTGACCGTGTTTTCAAGTTCTCTCTTCGTCCACGGGAAAATGCGCGTCAGGCCGCGCAGGCTGTTGTACGACCAGTACCGCCCCTCGTGGTAGTTATGCTCGTTGGCTGCGTTTTTCTCGCACCACGTCCAGAGCGCATACAGGAAGATCGCCTCACGGTCGCCGCCGATTTTCTCATCCCTTAGCCAGCGGCTCAGTTCGGTGTTCAGGATAAAGTTCACGCATCGCCGCCTCCCTTCTCGGACAGTACACGTAGCACCGCTATCAGTTCGCGCAAGGCGTCGCATAGGTTTTCCAGCTCGACAGCCATCCCCTGCGCGGCACAGTCACAGCGGGGCCGCGCCTGTATCACGCCCAGTTTACGCAGCACATACAGCCGATCTTGCACATCTTTCCTTCTGTTCCCTATTTTGTCGGCAATCTCTCCGATGTTCAGTCCTTGCTTATAGAGCATAGCGAGACGTTTGTCCTGCGTTTTTGTCCACGCATGATGCGTAGGAATCTGGACAGTGCGAACTGACGAATGCTTTTCCCATGGTTTCCTTACTGGCAATCCGAGCGCACGCTGTATATCCTCCACGTTACAGAAATATAACCCAGCCAATACATAGACCTGCTCATCTGGATCAGCAGCACGACGGTAACTGTCGCGAATCTCAGCCAGTGTTTTCGGCGAAAACGTTCTCACCTGCGCCCCCGCCTTTCCATCGGCTGGGTGAGCCTGTCCACCAGCATGCCAAGGGCGAGGTAGGCGCAGCCCACCCCGAGCATGGCGAGGATGGCGTAGATCATACCGCCACCTCCTCCGCTAACGGCTCTCGCAGTTCTTTTTCCGCCCGCTCAATCGAGCTGCGCAAGTGTGTGACATATCCATCCCACAGCAATAGCTGCGCGGCCCAATCAAAAGATAGCCCCATTTCCGCAGCTAACGCCGCAATGCGCGGCTCCAGATCCTCCGGGATCTCAAATTTCACCTCTACGAGTTTCATACTTTCCCTTTCCCCCGGCGCAGCCGCTTGACAGCGCCGGGATTTTCCGGTATCCTGTAAATAAGTAATATTTCGCTTGCGCTCAGTCGCGGTTGCCGCCGCTCTGGGCGCTTTCCTTTTGCTGTTTTGCCATTTCCGCGCGCATGAAGATATTCGCGGCGACCTCCTTCATGTGGTCGACGCACTTCTTGTGCTCTTCGACGTTGGACTTCAGCACGGTATCCTCGGTATCGTAGATCTGGCAGACGGCTTTGCGGCCGCTTTTCAGCGTGAATTCCTGCTCCATGACCAGCCTGCGTGTTTTGTTTGCCATAAGCGCACCTCCTCTGGGTATTGTATTCATCATGGCTTGGTCACTTTTCCACTTGCGTCAGACTGGCGATCCACGCCATTTCGGTCAAATAAGCCCGGCGCAGCATACGCCCAAGAATGGCCTGAAACTTCGGGAACTCCTCGTCGTCTATCTTCCGGTCGAGCGCGATCCGCGCCAGCTCGTGTGCGTCCCGGCGCTCCTGTTCCCCGTCTTCGGCCTCTAACCCTACCTCAAGCGCCAGCTGCTGCAATTCCACATCGCTCTCCGGGCGATGCCATACACAGCCCAACGGACAGCGGTTGCAATAATACCCATGCAGCCATGGCGCACGGTACACTTCGGCCATCTGCGCCACTTTCTCTGGCGACGGCTCCCGGCTCTCCTGCTCGATATCCTGCAAACAGCGCACCGACCATCCCAAACGCTCCGCTGCGGCTTCCTGCGTCAGACCCGCACCCTCACGGGCAGCCTGATACTTATTCTGGTATTCCTTCATCGTGGTACTTCCCTCCTTTTCGTGATATAATGCGGGCATACGGTTGGTGATGCCCTTTTCTGGTATTTTCCTGCCCCCTGTGGTAAAATTCAGGGGAAAGGAAGTGTAGAAATGCTTAACACCATACTGGAAGATCCCATCGAAGTTATTACAGCGTTAATATCACTGATTTCCGTTTTAATTGCGTTATATGGCGTACAGACAGGCTATCGAATTGCAAATTTCCAGACACGGTTTCAGAAAAAATCTGACGCATACGACCAATTTGTCCATGCATTTGCAACCTATGTGTATATGCCCTCCATGCAGGCCAAAGAAGCGCTTGCCTCTGCTCTATACACTGCTGCGTTATTTGCCCCTCCGCATGTGATACGAGCACTAAACGCAACTGTGTCCGTTGTGTTCAAAGAGAACTGGCGTGCGCCTGGTGGACCTGCCGCACTGGATGAGATCATCAATAAGGTCATTCACATACTACACGATGACATTAAGCGTGAGCACTTACCACCATTGGTCAAAAAGATCATGAATAAGATTTCGGCAGCAAAGTACAGCAAACAATCCGATCAGTGAAACCACGAGACATGCCATTCCTCGTCTTCCTCCTTTTGCCGCTCTTGCAGCCGCTTTTGGATTGCACGAACATACAGCCATTCATCCAGCGCCAGACAAAGAGCAATGAGTGAAATAATCAGCGCGAGTATTTTGAACAGCACCTGTCCTCACCTCCATTTCATTTGCTTCACACTGGCGGCTACCCCGCCTCCTTTTCCGGCTCGTCCGCGTACAGCTCGTCGATGGTGCAGCCGAGCGTTTCAGCTAATTTTCTGGCCTTATTTAGCGTTGGGGTAATAATACCCCGCTCCCACTGACTGACCGCTGTCTGATTAACGCCAATACGTTCTGCCAGTTCAGCCTGAGACATTCCTAATCGACTTCTACGTTCCCTTATAGACAGCATAATGTTTGTCCTCCTTTCTTTAGTAGTTATCTACTATATTTGCATTGTATCAGTAGTTTTCTATTTTGTCAAGTAGTTTTCTACTAATTAGCTATCTCTATTGATTTTTAGTAGTATTACTGCTAAAATGAATGATACTATGAGACAAGGAGGCGAACTCGTGAATCGAATCAAGGAATTGCGAACCAATGCCAAAATGTCTCAAAAGGATTTAGCCGATATTGTCGGAGTGAATCAAACTGCCGTGAGCCAATGGGAACGCGGCGCAACATCACCAAAGCATTTTCAAGTGCAAAAGCTCTGTCAAGTATTTCAGGTATCGGACGCTTATCTGCTTGGTATGATCGACACAAAAAACGTGCCCACTCCAGAAGAAGTAAGCACGTTACCGGAAGCGCAGGAACTGCGCGCTGTTATGGAAAGTTTGTCACCCGAGGATCGTCAGAGGGTACTGGAGTTTGGACGTGGTCTTGCAGCGACCGCGCAAACCCCAAAAGAGAAGAAATAAAGATGGACGGCAACTCAGACTGCGCAGCCAGCACCATGAGTTCGTCATATTCTTTCATCTGTCGCCCTCCCTAAAATCGAACAAGTGTTTGCGTTTTTATAATACACCACATCTTGGATTTTGGCAAGGGTAAATCAATATATTGCATATCATGTACAAAATACCGGTGTTCAAATTGAACACCAAAAGGAGCTGAACAAGATGGCTTCTCCCCGAAACCGTTATCATTTTGACTATGTAAAGGCATATGGTAAAGATATCGGCAGCGCTGACGTTGTATTTCCGCCGGACGATGTAGAGAGCATTGAAATTAACGGCCATCGTCAGCGCGGATACTGCGGCCATGTAGGGGAAACTGGGAAAAGTTCGGATGGGCTATACTACCGAGTGCACCTGTCAGACTATACCTTTTGGGTCGATCCATCCGACTACCATGAGCTGATGGACTTCCTGCACGATCGCCAGAAAACCGCAATCGAGGTTGTTGAGCGACATCGGCTTGAACGTGATGAATATAATCAACGACATGCGAAACAGTTACTGGCTGGCGTGAATGCCGACCCGATCACGGATGATATCTACTGGTGCTACATACAAGGCAGCCCTGATGCTGACCTGCAAAAGAAATTCGCCAAACTTACTTCTGCTATTGCAAAGAAGTGTGACGAACACGGTGGTAGACTTTACAAAACTGCTGCCAAAAGTGCAAAATATGCTATCATGGCAGACTATCGGTACTATACAGATGATAATTTTGACTACCGCCGAGAATCCGGTTATAAAGTCGTCACGTTAGAGCAAGCGGTTAATTATATGGGGCTTCAAAAGCTGTGGGATGATTCCGTCATACAAGCCCGACTGAACGAACATGCAAAAGTACTTGCTCGCCCACGGCAGAGCGCAGGGACATCTATCACGCTTACGCTGCCGGACATCTCACAGACCATAGCCGATAAAACCCAAAACACCATAAGTGTGTCGGCAAAAAAGGAACGTGTAAAATACCCTCCCCGTAAGCCAGTAGCATATACACCTCCCACTGAAAAACCTATGGCATCAGATGCTGCACCAGCAAAAAAGGAGCGTGTAAAGTACCCTCCCTGTAAGCCGGTAGCATATACACGGCCCGCTGAAAAACCTATGGCTTCAGATGATACGCCAGCAAAAAAGAAGCATGCGAAGTACTCTCCACGTAAGCCAGAGGATGATACGCAACCTTCCGCAAACCCCGTCGCGACAGAATCCACACCACCTACTGAGCCAGCAGCTGCCATAATGGCAGCTTATGAAAAGAATCCAAAAGGCTATACTCTGCAAATAAAAATCATAAAAGTGCTTGCACCCTTGCTTTGTGTTATGGCTGCTGTCCTTATGCTTGTATCCCCAATCGTCAGCGCAATTTTTTATCTATTCGGTGTGGCCTTAAGTACAATTCCGCGCACTTTTAAAGAAAAACAAAGTGATCAACCTGTTACGCCACCTTATAAGCGAAAAGCGGTTATAGTCGCTGTTGTGTTCCTCATTCTATGGCTGATTCTTTGCGTATCAATTTAACCCCGCAGACCACAACCGAACACCGTTTTGTTGTGGTCTGCATTTTTACACCCGCTTTTACCGAACAAATGTTCTGTTTTTATCCATTTTCCCGCCCCATATACTGAAAAAAGGTGATTTTATGGCATATCTGATATACCTCCGAAAATCGCGCGCGGACGCCGAAGCCGAAGCCCGCGGCGAGGGCGAAACCCTTGCCCGGCATCGTGCCGCGCTGCTCGCACTCGCGCGCCGCATGGGGCTGGAGATCGGCGGGATCTATGAGGAAATTGTCTCGGGCGAAACCATCGCCGCCCGGCCGCAGATGCAGCGGCTGCTGACCGAGGTCGAGGCCGGTCAGTGGGACGGCGTGCTGGTCATGGAGATCGAACGTCTCGCCCGCGGCGACAGCATCGACCAGGGCATCGTCGCGCAGGCGTTCAAATACTCTGGCACACGCATCATCACCCCGGCAAAAACCTACGACCCCGCCAACGAATTCGACGAGGAGTACTTCGAGTTCGGCCTGTTCATGTCGCGCCGCGAATATAAGACCATCAAGCGCCGCATGATCGCCGGGCGCATCGCCTCGGTCAAAGAGGGCAAATACATGGGCAAGACCGACCCCTACGGCTATTTCCGTGTCAAGGTGCGGAACGGCAAAGGCTACACGCTTGAACCAAACCCGCCACAGGCCGCAATCGTGCGTGAGATTTTCGACTTGCGTCTGCAAGGTGTCGGCTGCTATGTCATTGCCTGCCGTCTCAATGCACGCGGGGAACGCACCTCTGCTGGTGTCGCGTGGAGCGCCCAGTCGGTGCGCAACGTGCTGCGCAACTGCCTGTACGCGGGCTATGTGACATGGGGACGCAAGGCCGCGCAGCCCACCGTGCGCGACGGTGTGCTGACCAAGCCGCGCCGGTATGTAGATGACTACGTCAAGGCGCGCGGCCTGCATGAAGCGCTCGTCAGTGACGAGGATTTTGGTACCGTGCAGCGTCTGCTGGACAACACCCCCGGCTTGCCGCTCAAGAAAAACCACGAACTCAAAAACCCGTTTGTCGGCCTGCTGTATTGCGCCAAGTGCGGCCATGTGATGACCTATGGCGCACCGGCCGCTGCCCTGCCCTGCACCGGTCGGCTGGACTGCCGCTGGGCAGACTGCAATAATGTCAGCTCATTCTGCGCCGACGTGGAGGACGCGGTGCTGCACGCGCTGCGGCTATGGCTGGCCGAGTACGAGGTGGACATCGACCATCAGAATACAGTCGAACGCGAACTGGACGCACGCGCCGCGCAGGCGCACGAAGAGATTCGCGCGATCCACGCCGCCCAGCGCAAGCTGCGCGCACAGCTTGACCGCGCCGCCGAGCTGGTCGAGCAGGAGGTCTACACGCCGGAGTATTTCGTTTCCCGCCGCCGCCAACTGGACAGCCAGCTCGCCGAGCTGGACCGCGCACTTGCCAAGGCCAGCGCCCGCGCGCTGGCAATCGACCAAGAGCGCCGCGGCGCACCTGCCATGCGCCCGCGTCTGGAGCATGTGATCGAAGCCTATCCCAACGCCGCGACCGCGCAGGAGCGAAACGACCTGCTGAAAAGTGTGGTCAGCCGCATCACATACGAAAAAAACGCCGCCGAGCGCAGTGCTGGCGACGCAACCATCTATATCCAAATCGAACGACGATTTGAATAGTAAACCTTAGCCGGTCAATTGTATGTATCATAAAATAACTTATTCATACGTCATGAGCAGTACATCGTTCGCTGCCGCGCCAAGTGCCGCGTAGTCGTGCGACTCGTACAGCAGCCCCGGCTGGTCGGCCGAGGTCTTGGGCGCGAGCGCGACCATGACCGTCAGCCCGGAAGGCTCGAGCCGCGCGCGCACCGCGCGGACAAAGTCGGCATAGGCCGCCGCGTCCTCGGACGGGATATACTCGAAGTCGATATCCACCCCTGCGAAACCCTGCGCCGCAATGGTCTGCGCAAGGTTTTCGATCAGAGCGCCGCGCGCGACCGGGTCGCGCAGCAGCTGCTGCGCCCGCTCGCCCGAAAACTGACCGTCCTCGCCGAGCGTCGTCAGCACCAGCAGCGGCAGCACGCCATACTGCCGCGCCATGCGCGTGAGCGCCTCCGCATTCTGCGGCAGGATGCGGCCCAGACTGTCAAATCCGTAGGAAAACACCGATAAGTACGTTAGATAGGGCAGCGTTTTACGTAATACTCGCTGGTCAATGTTCGGATACGCATAGCCGTTGACCGCAAACGTGCCCAGCTTGGGACCGTAGGAGATCACCAGCGTCTGTCCCGGCCAGATGCGGTCCCCGCCGCCGAGCTGCGGATTGTTTTGCAGCAGCTTCAGCACGGTCGTATTGTGCTGCGCGGCGATGCCGGAAAGCGTCTCCCCCTGCCGGACGGTATGTACCTGCACAGGCTGCGGCACGACGATTGTCTGCCCGGGCGTGAGCCGGTAAGGCTCGTGCAGCTCGTTCTGCTGGATCAGCAGCTGGAGCGGCGCATGGTAGGCTTGCGCGATGCGATACAGGGAATCCCCCGGCTGAACAACATGGATCACCATAGAAAAACCACCTTTCTCCCCAGTCTATGCCGCGCGCCATCCGTCCGTGACCGACTGCAAACACACAAAAGCCGCCCGGCGCAATGCGCCGGACGGCTGAAAGAAATCGGTTATCGGTTTTGCTCTTCGGGAGGCGTGTCGGTATGACAGCCGCAGCTGCCGCCGCAGCCCGAACAGCCGCTGCATCCACTGCATCCGCCCGTCTTGGACTGGCGCACCACCGACCGCGCAGCCAAGAACACCAGCAGCGCCACCAACAGGCCCACGATCAATGTCGTCATCTGTTTCGCCTCCTTTCCTTTTCATTGTAAAACAGGATTGCTCTGCGGACAAGCCCCAAATCAGCCGTTCGCCTGCACGCTCATACGGCGCAGGTCCGCCGTGTCGTCCGCCTTCGCCGGCTTACGCACCAGCAGGAAAATTATCAGCGCCAGCACGAGAACCGCCGCCACCGTACCAAGGCCGAAGGAAACCTCGCCCGTGAACAGACCGCCGAACTGGTACACCATCAGCGCCACGCAGTATGCAAACACGCACATGTAGCCGATGGCGAACGCCGTCCACTTGGCGTTGTTCATCTCGCGCTTGATCGCGCCCATCGCCGCGAAGCACGGCGCACACAGCAGGTTAAAGCACATGAACGAGAACGCGCTGACCGGAGTGAAAGAAGCCGCCAGCTGGCTCCAAATCTCCACACCGTCCTCGGCAACCTCGGCAAAGCCAAGCGTCTGGCCAAAGGTGGCAACCACATTTTCCTTGGCAATCAGGCCGGTGACCGACGCGACTGCATTCTGCCAGTTGCCCCAGCCGAGCGGCGCAAACAGCGGCGCAATTCCGTTGCCGATCGCGGCAAGCACGCTGTTGTTGATGTCGGAAACCGCACCGAACGCGCCGTTTTCCCAGCCGTAAGCCTGCAAAAACCACAGCACAACCGTGCTGAGCAAAATGACGGTGCCTGCCTTACGGATGAACGATCCGCCGCGCTCGCCCATCGAGCGGAGCACGTTGCGCGCGGTCGGTATGTGATAGCTCGGCAGCTCCATCACGAACGGAGCCGGTTCGCCCGCGAACATCCTGAACTTCTTGAGCATGATGCCGGATACAATAATCGCCAGCACGCCAATGAAGTAGGCCGAGAAGGCCACCCAGCCCGCGTTGTCGAAAATCGCGCCTGCGATCAGGGCGATGATCGGCAGCTTGGCGCTGCACGGGATAAAGGTCGTGGTCATGATAGTCATGCGGCGGTCGCGCTCCTGCTCAATCGTGCGCGAGGCCATGATACCCGGCACGCCGCAGCCCGTGCCGATCAGCATCGGGATAAAGCTCTTGCCCGACAGGCCGAACTTGCGGAAAATGCGGTCCATGATGAAGGCCACACGCGCCATATAGCCGCAGTCCTCCAGAATGGCGAGGAACAGGAACAGTACCAGAATCTGCGGCACAAAGCCCAGCACCGCGCCGACGCCAGCCACAATGCCGTCCATAATCAGGCTATACAGCCAGTCCGCAACGCCCAAGGTGCTCAGCGCGCCGCCCAGAAGGGTCGGGATGCCCGGAATCCATGCGCCGAACAGCTCCCAGCCCTCACCGAACACGCCGTCGTTCGCCCAGTCGGTCAGGATCGTGCCGACCGAAGTAACCGATACATAATACACGATGAACATGACCAGCGCGAAAATGGGCAGCGCCAGAATGCGGTTGGTCACAATGCGGTCGATCTTGTCGGACACCGTCATGCCGCTTTTCTGCTTTTTGACGCAGGGTTTGACGATTTCCGTGATGTACTGATAGCGCGCGTCGGTGATGATGGACTCCGCATCGTCGTCCAGCTCGTCCTCGACCGCGGTGATGATCTTTTCGAGCTTTTCCAGCGTGTCCGCACCGAAATGGAAGCGCGAAAGCACCTTTTCGTCGCGCTCAAACAGCTTGACCGCGAACCAGCGGCGCTGATCGGCCTCGGTCACATCTGCGATGATCGACGAAATCTGACCGAGCGCCTGCTCGATCGAATCGGAAAAGGCGTGTACGGCAGGCTTTGCGCCCGACTTCGCCGCGCGCTTTGCCGCCTCGACCAGCTCCTTGGTGCCCTTGCCCTTGAGCGCCGTGGTTTCGACCACGGGCACGCCCAGCTTAGCGGACAGTTTTGCCGTGTCGATCGTGTCTCCGCGCTTTTCTACAATATCCATCATATTGAGCGCCACAACCACCGGAATACCCATCTCGAGCAGCTGCGTGGTCAGATACAGATTGCGCTCAATGTTGGACGCATCCACCAGATTGAGGATCGCGTCCGGCTTTTCACCAACCAGATAATCGCGGGTGATGACCTCTTCCAGCGTATAGGGGGAAAGCGAATAAATACCCGGCAAGTCGGTGATAAAGACTTGCTTATCCGCCTTGTAGCGGCCCTCTTTTTTCTCCACGGTGACACCCGGCCAGTTGCCGACGTACTGCGTCGCACCGGTCAGATCGTTGAACATCGTGGTCTTGCCGCAGTTCGGGTTGCCGGCAAGCGCCAAACGAATCGACATGTTGTTGCCCCTTTCCCAGAATTAGCTTCCGCTAACTCCTGTGTAAAAAAATATGCTTACTCTACCAGAATTTTTTCTGCGTCCGCTTTGCGCAGCGAAAGCTCATAGCCGCGCACGGTCACTTCGATCGGGTCGCCCAGCGGCGCGACCTTGCGCACGAACACCTCCGCGCCGCGCGTGATGCCCATATCCATGATCCGGCGGCGGGTTGCGCCCTCTCCCTCGACGCGGCGCACGGTCACGGTTTTGCCGCAGGGTGTGTTTCTCAGATTGCCCATTGCTCCTTCCCCCTTTACACCATAATGCGCGATGCCATCTGCTGCGAGATCGCAACGCGCGTGTCCTTGACCGAAACAATCAGATTGCCCGCAAGCGAGGAAACGACCGAAACCGACGCCCCCTCGACAAACCCGAGGTTTTGCAGGAATCGTCTGGTCTGATCCTTTCCCCGAATGGCTTTGATCGTGGTCGGCACGCCGGTGTCTACCAAAGTCAGCGGCATAATGGCGATCCTCTCCTTTCCGATGAGATATCTTTCTCTGAATCGACGCAAGTTAGCTTTATCTAACCTTTGTTTCGTTTGCAGTTTACCACTGCTAACTGCAATTGTCAAGCGGTGATTTTCAAGTTTGTCAAAACTAACCAACAACCGGCAGTTAGCAAAAGCTAATTTCTCTTTTTCTCCCAGACAAGGAGGAAGCCCACGGCTGTTGTTCCGGACAGCCGCGGGCTCATGTTACAGGATACCGAAGCGGTATCCCCTTTGGGGTTTCCCCCGGGACAAGAAAGGATATTTGTATCATAACCGTCGCCGTCGCGGCGGGTATGACCTGTATATTCGATGGAAACCAACGGTTTCCATCGAGAGAACGCACCGCGTTACACGCGGATGCGTTTACCGCTTCGAAAAGTTCCGACAAACGAAACTTTTCTCCGCACTTGTATAAAAAGTGTGGCAAAGCACACACTTTTTATGATTTTCTGCAAATTTTGCAGAAAATCTATCGAATGGCGCGCGGTGCGCGCAGGATAGGGTCAGGGTTTTCTTTAATAAGCGGCAAAGCCCTTGCCGAATTCGCGGCACTGGTCGAGCACGGCCTCGTCCGGCGTTTCGTGCGCCATCAGGCCCTCGTCGGTGTAGACGTTCGCGTTTGCGTCGTCCGCGCGCTGCACCCAGTCGCGCATCCACTGGCCGTCGCCCCAGCCGTAGGAGCCGAACAGCGCCACCTTGCGGCCGCCCAGCTTGCCTTCCAGCTCGGTGAAGAACGGGTCGAATTCCGCCTCTTCCAGCACTTCGGCGCCCATCGCCGGGCAGCCCAGCGCCAGCTTATCATACTTGGCAGCGTCGGCAGCACTCACCTCCGCCACGTTCATCAAATCGCATTCCAGACCGCCCGCGCGGATGCCCTCTGCGATGGCGCTTGCCATCTGTTCGGTGTTGCCGGTCTGGCTCCAGAAAATTACTGCCGCCTTGCTCATATGGATCAAAACCTCCTAAAAGTAGATGATGGTGATATAAAATAACGCTTTATGCCGCGGCGAACACTTGCAGCAGGGTTTCGCCCTGCTCCACACGTGTTTTCACCGCATGGCATACCCGCGATAAGCGGTCAAACAAACGGGATGCGGCTTCCGCGTCGCCGTAGACCTTCCAGTAGCCGCACAGCTTGCAGCCGCGGCCCTCGTTTCGGATAAAGCCCACGACATCCTCGATCGGATAGCCGAGAAACAGGCCGATTTCATGCGGAAAACCCGACTGCGCGGCGATGCGCCGCCGCAGGCCGTCCAGCAGCGTTTCGAGCGCTGCATCGGGCGGATACCCGAATTTCGCCAGCACCCGCTGCACCCGCACATCCGCCATGTGCTGTTCGAGCTGCTCCTTGTGATACACCAGCAGCAGAAAGCGTCCGCGGCAGGCACAAAGGATGTCAAACCGGATGCCGCGCCGGGCAAAAGCCGCCTGATAGTCATGCAGCTGCTGCTGCAGATCCGCGTGCTGCGTCCGGTCAAAGGAGACCAAGCTCGCGGGTTTGATCCCGGCGAGAGTAGGCGAGCAATAAGCCGCCAGCAAACGATCAAGCTGATGATTCATGCGCAAACGCTCCTCTCGTGTCCTCCGCGCTGCGTGTCACTTGACCGGCGGGCACGGCCGCGGTTAGCCATACGGCCGCGCCCATCTGCCGGTTGTGTCTGTTCGGATGATGCGCAAAGTGCAGAGGAAGCTTTTGTATGTGTTTACCGGGTCGGTCCCGTTCCGCGAGGACCTGCCCGGTCGGTCTGCCTTTCAGTAAGCCTCGGCTAACCTGTATATAAGTTAGCATATGCTAACCAATATGTCAAGCGTTTTTTTATATTTTTTTCAGTGCCGGTGCGAACGAAAAAAAGACCGCCGAAAACCTGTGGTTTTCAGCAGTCTTTTGCTCTTCGTTTCCCAATCGATGCAGCTGGATTTCGTCTTTATTCGCTGAGCAGCATGCGGTCGTTTTCGATGTTGAACTTCTCCAGCAGATCACGCACGGTCAGGTTTTTCTTTTCCTCACCGCGGATATCGACCACCACACGGCCCGCGTCCATCATGATCAGGCGGTTGCCGTATTGAATCGCGTGCTTCATGTTGTGCGTGACCATGAGCGTGGTCAGATTGTCGCGCGCGACGATTTCCTCGGTAATCTGAAGCACCTTGTCCGCCGTCTTGGGGTCGAGCGCCGCGGTGTGCTCGTCCAGCAGCAGCAGATCGGGCTTTTGCAGCGTTGCCATCAAAAGCGTCAGCGCCTGACGCTGACCGCCAGAAAGCAAGCCGACCTTGCTGGTCATGCGGTCCTCGAGGCCAAGGCCGAGCGTTGCGAGCTTTTCCCGATAAATCTTGCGCTCCTCGTTGGTGATGCCGTAGCTCAGGCCGCGCCGCTTGCCGCGGCGATAGGCGAGCGCGAGGTTTTCCTCGATGCCCATAGTGGCGGCAGTGCCCATCATCGGGTCCTGAAACACGCGGCCGAGAAAGCGCGCGCGCTTGTGCTCGGGCAGTCCGGTCAGATTGAAGCCGTTGAGGCGAATGAGGCCCGCATCCACCGGATACACGCCCGCAATCAGGTTAAGCGTGGTGGACTTGCCCGCGCCGTTGCCGCCGATGACCGTAACGAAATCGCCGTTTTCCAGCGTCAGGTCGAGGCCGTCGATTGCACGCTTTTCGTTGACCGTGCCCGCGTTGAACGTCTTATAGATGCCCTTCAGTTCAAGCATTGTCCTCGCCTCCCTTCGCATTTGCGCTTGCTTTGGCGATTGCCTTGCCCGCGCCCTTGAAATACTTGCCCTTCCAATAGGGGATGGCAAGGAAGATCGCCACGACTGCGGCGGTAATCAGCTTGAGGTCGTTGGTGTCCAGGCCGAGCGTGAGCACGAGCTGGATGACGATGTAGTAAATCACCGCACCCAGCGCGACCGACAGCAGCTTGAGCGCGAAGTTACGGAAAATGCGGCTGAACAGCACTTCGCCGATGATGACCGCCGCCAGACCGATGACGATCGCGCCGCGGCCCGCGTTGACGTCGGCAAAGCCCTGATACTGGCAGTACAGCGCGCTCGACAGCGCGACGATGCCGTTGGAAATCATCAGGCCGAGCACCTTATTGAAATTGACGTTGATGCCCTGCGCGCGGCTCATGTTCGGATTAGCGCCGGTTGCACGAATCGAGCAGCCCAGCGAAGTACCGAAGAACCAATACAGCACCGCAATCAGCACAATGGTGAACACCGCCGCGACGAAAATCGGGTTTTCCAGCGTCATTTTCTTGACGTTGCGCAGCGAAACCAGCAGGTCGTAATTATCCGGATTGATGGCCATGTTGGCCTTTTTGCCCATGATGCGCAGGTTGATCGAGAACAGCGCAAGCTGCGTCAGGATACCGGCGAGGATAGCCGGGATGCCCATGAAGGTATGCAGTACGCCGGTCACCAGACCCGCGAGCATGCCCGCGATAAAAGCGCACAGCAGCGCCACCCAGACGTTGACACCGTTCGTCATCAGCACGATGCACACCGCACCGCCCGTTGCCATGGTGCCGTCCACGGTCAGGTCGGCCAGATCGAGCACCTTGAAGGTGATAAATACACCGATCGCCATCAGGCCCCAAATCAGGCCCTGTGCCACCGCGCCGGGCAGCGCGGCCAGCAGGTTGGAGAAGAAATCCACTTTTCAATGCCCCCAATAATAATATCATCTGATAAAGTGCGAAAGCACAATTATTAGTATAGCAAAAAAAAGCGGAAAAGGAAAGCCCTTTCCGCTCTTTTTTGTCTTTAATTAATTGCTGCTTAGCCTTCGATGGCGGTGTAGCCCTCCGGCACGGTGATGCCGAGCGCCTCACAGTTGGCAGCATTGTACATCTTGGTGAAGTTCGGCGCGGGCTGGACTTCCATATCGCCCGGGTTGGAGCCGTTCACCAGAATATCATACGCCATTTCGCCGGTGATCTCACCGAGCTCGTAGTAGTCGATCGACAGGGTCGCTACGCCGCAGCCCGAGCAGATGCCCTGCTCGCCCGCGATGACCGGAACCTTGGCCGGCAGAACGACGTTTGCAATCGCTTCCGTGCAGGATGCAGCGGTGTTATCGGTCGGGATATAGATCACGTCGCTGGAGGACGCAGCGTTCTGTGCAACCGATGCAACGTCATTGGTATCGGTGAACGCATACTCGGTGCAGGTATAGCCCATGCCCTCGAGAATCGGCTTGATGGTATTGATCTGATAAGCAGAGTTCGGTTCACCCGAGCAGTACAGCAAGCCGACGTTCTTCGCATCCGGGAACATCTCCTGCAGCATCTCCGCCTGACCGTCGAGCGGTGCAAGGTCGGTCGTGCCCGAGATGTTGGTGCCGGTCTTGCCGGTCCAGTCGGTCACGCCCAGCGCCGTGCCGTAGTCGGAAATCGAGGTGCCGAGAATCGGGATATCCGCCGTGGCAGCCTGTGCCGCCTGCAAAGCAGCAGTCGCGTTCGCCATAATCAGGTTGACACCCTCGGAAACAAAGCCGTTGGCAATGGTCGCGCAGTTGGCGGAATCACCGGAAGCGTTCTGCACTTCGATATCCACCGAGCCGCCGTCCGCTTCAATCAGCTCCTTCAGCTTATCCTGAAAGCCCTGCGTTGCGGCGTCGAGCGCTTCGTGCTGCACCAGCTGCACCACGCCGACCTCGTAGCTGCCGGCAGCGCCGCCTTCGGCCGTGTCGTTCGTATCCGAATTTGCAGTATCGCTGTTCGTGCCGCCGCAGGCGGTCATGGTCAGGGCCATTGCGCCGGCCATCAATGCGGCGAGTAATCTCTTCTTCATGTGAAAACCCCTTTTCTGCGTAAAATGCATGTGAAGGAAAGGTGAAACCCATCCCGCTTTTACAGTTTATCAGTTAAAAGCGTTTTCGTCAAGTCCATTGTCTACTTTTTTCTGGAAAAGCCCGCTTTGCCGTCAAAACAAACAAGGACAAAAGATTTAATTGTTAATAAACTGTTATTATTGCCCAGAATCGGTTGACCAGCACCGGACAGCATCGTACAATAAAGATAGAATCCACAAGGAGGACATGCGATGAATATTTCTTTTTTCCTCAAGCCCAAGGCAGAGGTTTCGTACTTATCCGCGGACTGTCCGGTGCGGCAGGCGCTCGATGATATGATGCAAAGCGGCTTTACCGCGATCCCGGTGATCGACCCCAAGGGGCGCTATACCGGCACGATCACAGAGGGGGATTTTTTGCGTCTGGTGCTGGACCACACCCCGGAACAGCTCGATCAGATGACGGTCGGGGAAGTGCCGCGTCGCATCCGGCACCGTTCGGTCGGGATCGACGCGCGCATGGAAGACATGATCGAGCTGGTGTCTGCGCAGAATTTTGTGCCCGTGACCGATGGACGCGGCATGTTCTGCGGCATCATCACCCGGCGCGATGTGATTCAATTTCTGCGGGATACCTGCAAAAAAGGCTAAAAACAGACATATGAACAAAACAAACAAGCCGTCCGGCAATTGCCGGACGGCTTGTTTCATTTTAACTTAGCTCAGGAAAGCTGCACGCGCTCGCGCACTGTGCCGTTGACCGACAGGGCAACCGTCTGAGTGGTATAACCCACACAGGCAACCTGTGCCATGTAGCTGCCGCGCCGCAGGCTGAACGAAGCCGTGCCGTCTACGCCGGTGGTGATATTCTGTCCGCCGATGGTGACCACCGCGCCGGAGAGCGGCGCACCGTATGCATTGGTCACAACGATCTGCACGGTTTCAAGGATTTCACCCGTCAGCTTGACCGAACGAACGCCGGAAACGCTTGTAGTGGTAGAAACCGCCTCCGTAAAGCGTTCATGGGTCGCGGTGACCTTATAACTGCCTTGCTTGACGTAAACCGTCGCTCTGCCGTTTTCATCGGTAGAGGCGGTCATGGTCGCGCTGCCGGTGCTGCTGTTTTCCGGCTCTACCGTAACGGTAGCACCCTGAATCGGCAGACCCATATCATCCACGACCGTTGTCGTCAAGGAATAGGTCGTCACGTAATTGACCCGCAGCGTGGGGTTGAGGCCGTTGGACATGATAAAGTTGAAGTTGACATAGGTTTCGCCGTTGGATGCAAGCGCCGCCACAGCGGACTTGCTAAGCGTTACCTCGCTGCCATTGACCTTATACTGCCAATTTTCTTCCAGCGTTTTGCCGTTTGCCGTAATTTTCTCAAGTTTCGCGCTGTCCGCTATGCTGAGCGTGACCGTCAGATCCTGATAGCCCTCCGAATTGACGTTGGAATCGAAATCCAGCTCGGACGGAGAGATATTGTTGACCGGAGAGGTATCCACAACCATGAGCGTGCAGGAGAACGTCGTGCCTTTGCTGGGTACAAAGGTGATGGTGTATGTACCCTTGCTCTTTTTCTCCAGCGACTCACGCTGGAAAGTGACAATGCCGGTGGTGGAGTTATAGAGATAATCCACGCCGCGTTCCAGCTCTCCGCTGCCGATCTTGATCGAATCGAGCAGCGTGCCGGTGGGCAGGACAACGGTTACAGACTGGTTGGAGTAATTGGGGGACTGCTCATACTTATCAAACGTGATCTGAGATGGGCTGACCGCGCTGAGAGCGGAATTGCCCACCAGAATGCCTATCGAAGCCTTGGAATCATCCGCAAACACCAGTTCGGCGGTATGTACACCGGCGCTGAGCGTTTTCAGATAGGTTCTATACACGCGGATGCCGTTTTTATCGCTCAGCACGTTATAGTCCGTGCCCAGCACCAACGCCTGACCGTCCACAGTCATGCGGACCAGATCGTTTTTGTCTGCATTGAAGGTGAAATCATAGGAATGCGCGATCGCTTCCTGATTGTTGATATCGATCGAAAGGGTGGACGGGGAAATGGAAACGCCCGTCGAAGAGGAGACCGACTGGCCGGCGATGACCGCCGTCACGCCGCCGCCCAAAGAATAGGTATCGGGCTGCATGATCAGTTCGCAGCCGGACACGGTGAGCACCGCAGACTGAATCGAGCCGCCGCCGGTGACCGACGTTTCGCCGTTCGCGGTCAGCTCACCGATCGACGTGCTGCCCGTGGTCAGGATGGAGGTCTTGCCGGATGTGGTCACATCCCACACCGCAGCATCCAGTGTCAGCGACAGGTCGCTGCCGGTCAGCACCAGATCAGCAAGGCCGCCGGCCGTTGCGCCAAGGTTGGATTCGGTCAGCGAAGCAGAGGTCTGCACCTCGGTTTCACCGATATTGGTGTTGCCCGTGCAGGTCACCTGCGGCGTCATGCCGAGCGAGTTGGAAACCGTCATATGCAGCGCGGAAACGCCGTCCATTGCCACATTGCCGCTGCTGACGATGATATCGCCCTGAACCGTCACATTGGACAGGCTGATGCTGCCCGAACCGACGCCCTCGGTGATGAACAGGTTGCCGCTGATCGTCGCGTCGGACAGCGAGCAGGGCGCGGAAATGGTCACATTCTTGGTTTCGGTGTTCAGATCCTCGCCGGTATAGGATTTACCCGAGGTATTGAGCGAAGAGCCGAGGAAATAATACAGGATCTTGGCGATTTCACCGCGGGTGATATTGCCCTGCGGCTTAAAAGAGCCGTCGGTATAACCGTTGATATATCCCTTGGAAACCGCTTCAGCCACATAGGATTTGCTGTAATCGCTCAGCTTATTTTTGTCCGTAAAGCTGTTCAGCACGGACAGATCGGTGCTCGGCGTATACTTGTGCAGACGGCCGAGAATGGTCGCAGCCTGCTCGCGCGTCAACGTGCCCAGGGGGTCCATTTTGCTGTTGCCGACGCCGTTGATATAGCCGTACTTGACCGCGACCTGCACGACTTCATAATAAGTCGAACCTTCTTCAACATCGGTAAAGTTGATCGAAGCCTTTTCCGTAAAGCCGAAAGCACGGTTGATATAGCGCATGAACTCCCAGCGCCGAATCGCCTGATCGGGCGTATACTCGCCTTCCGAAGAGGGGTTGATTACCCCAAGCTCATTGAGTTCCAGCAGGTAAGGTTTTGCCCAATGCTTTTCGATGTCGGAAGCAGCAAACGCCGCCGGCAGCGTGCACAAAAGCATGGCAACCGCCAGCACGGCGGATAGAAATCTTTTCACAGCTATCACCTCTTTGGTATTGTTATCCCTATTTTACCATTGTTTTCGTCATTTGTGTACTGTTTTTTATAAAAGACAGCAAAGAACTGCCACAATCCGGCACATCTTTCCGAAAAACGGCATTTTCGGTCGGTTTTTTCATGCCCAATGGGAAAGAAAAGGGGCTGCAAATTCCGTTTTTCCGGATTCGCAGCCCGAAAAGCCGCTCAGGTCAGTGTCAGCAGCTTGGCAAACTCCGCACGGGTAAAGCCGCGCTGCGGCTGGAAGGTGCCGTCGGTATATCCTTTTATCAGCCCCTTCTGCATGCACAGCACAACGGCGGCGCGGCGTTCCGCCGGAATTTCCTCGGCATCCTTGAATGAAGCAAGCGCTTCCTCCACGGTCTTTTCATCGGGCAGTGTACTGCCCTGCTGCACCAGCACATTGGCGAACAGCTGCGCCGCATCCGCGCGCGTCATCACGGTTTCCGGCTGGAAGGTGTCGGTCAGTCCGTCCAGCAGGCCCGCAGACCAGACTGCGCTGACCTCTTCCGCATACCACTTGTTTTCCTCAATCCCGTCCATCCGTTCGCCGTTCGTCTCCAGCTTCAGGCTGCGCGCAATCGTGGCACAGACTTCTGCCTGCGTGATCTGCTCGTCCGGACGGAATTTTCCGTTGGCGCCCTGCATCAGTTCATTATCGACCGCCGTCTGGATGTAAGAGGCCGCCCAGTGCGTCGTGCTTACATCGGAAAAGCCCGCCACCGTATCCAGCGGCTTGGCAAACTGCATTTGCAGCGCGGTATAACATGCGCCCTCATAATCCACCACATCCGAAAGCTGTTCAAACGTCAGCAGATAGCTTTCCGTATAGGCGCGGCGCGTGTCGCTTTCGTATTCATTATAATAATAGGTCACGCCCTTGGCGCTCATGCGCGGAAAACTGTACAGATAGATTTCGTGCTCCGCAGGCAGCAGCTTCTGCACAGCATCCAGATAACCGCTGACAAACAAATCGCTGATCTTATACTGTTCTCCCGTGCGCAAATCAAACGCCACACTGTCATTCCACACGGATGCGCCCGTGCCTTGTCCACTGATGCAGTTGGCCCAGACAACCAGCACCGAGCCCTCAACCGACGCGCCGTAGCTGCCCTCGAGCGCTTCATACTCGGCAGTGACCGACGGCCCCTTCAGGAAAAACGCACGGATTGCGTCGTTGATGGTTTTCTGCACTTTTTCGTCCGACAGACCGCTGATCTCCGGGAAATCTACATTCCAGCCGTGTTCCGTGCCGTCCGCCTGATATCCCATGAATTTTTCGTAATGCACGGTCTTGGCTGTGAGCCCATCGCCCAAATCAAACGACTTGGGCTGCTCGAACAGCACCGTGCCCGTGGACAGATTGATATAACGCAGCGTGTCGTCCTGCACCACTCGCACGACATTTTCGCTCAGCAGCGTCGGATTTTCCGCATTTTTCAGGTTGGCGAAATAACCGCCGTTCTTTTTGAAAAAGATCAGGCTGCCGTCCGCCGTGCCGTGCCAGGCAAGACCGTAACGCAGTTCGTTGAACCCGCCGACATAGCTGGACACCCGATAGGTCATCGCGCCGTTCGCCTCGATTGCCGCGGCAGAACCATCCGCGCTGCGGGCGGCATACAGCCCTTCGCCCATATAGGACAGGTAATAATAGGTCGGCTGGATCAGCAGCTTGCCGGACGTATCGATCGTGCCCCACAGGTTGCCCTCGCGCACCATTGCCACGCCGTCATGGAATTCGCTGATTTCGCTGTATTGGAACAGCGTCAGGTAGTCGCTCTTGGAAAGCGAATACAGCGCCTTGGCAATGCCGTTGGAAAGAACGATCGTATCCTCACCGAAAATCGTCATGTAACACGGTTCGATGCCGCTTTCCAGTGTGTACAGCGTCTGTCCCTTGGTGTCGATGGCCAGATACTGTCCGTCCGTCGTGCATACCAGCGCGCGGCCGCCGGAAAAGACGCCCGCATTCTTGAAGCTGCCTGCAAACGCACTGCTGCCGTCCTGCGTCACATAGGAGTACAGGCCGGTCGTTGGACTTTTGCACAGCAGCAGCCCGTCCTCAAAAAAGCCCTCGGCCCCGTCATAGGAGCCGATCTCTTCTCCCTGCAACGTATAGTACACACTATGGTCGGCATAGCGGTAGGCGATGGCGTCCTCGGAAAATTCGACCGAAACCGGCGCGTCGGTATAATCCACGATCAAGTTGCCCTCGCGGTCGATCACTGCGGTCTGCCACTTGTCGTCCTCGACCGCCGCCAGACCGCATTTGGCAAATTCCCCGGCCTGCGTGTAGGCAAACGGCAGCGCTGTGCGGCCCTCCTCATCCAGATAGCCGTACCGAGTCACGCCGTCGATATCCGTGCGCTGCACCGGGAAGATCGACCCCGCGGCCGAAGCACCTATTATCATGATAAACGCCACAAACAGGGCGGATATGGTTTTCTTGAGCATAATTTTTTCCATCCTTGGGTGATTGATATATAAATTATAGCCTTTTCCTGCATGCCGCTCAATAGCAGGCGAAAAAGTGTAACATTTGTGACACAAGTGCGCGCAATATTACATTTTTATTGCATCATCGTTCGACTGCCGCATGAAAAAACCGCCCCCTGACAAAGGGGACTGAACCGCTACCCGTCAAGAGGACAGTGAAAAAATATAAAGTTTTTCCGGCCAGC